>CAJDVC010000078.1_pt1 | contig 13469 bp, 9 predicted proteins | sample 7391211 | NCBI WGS metagenome assembly CAJDVC01 (sample SAMEA7055683, study PRJEB34461) | soil metagenome | biome: terrestrial ecosystem; feature: Peninsula; material: soil | place: Antarctica | collected 2016 | reverse complement strand
CTCCAGTCTACCGATCCGTATCGGCATCCATATCCGCCTCTCCATCATCCAGCGGCGGACTGTCCTCGCCCTTGACCTCGGCAGTACTCGGCACGATCGCCTTTCCGCCGTGTGACGAGAGGAAGCCATTCACACCTTTCAACTCACCCAACGTCGTGTGAAGTGCGCGTAGCTGAACGTCGAGCTGCGCCGACAGGATTTTATAGACCTCGAAAGCCTGATCCGTCGGTCGAGAAGCCGCGCCACCAACATCACTGCCCAGTGCCGCAATCTTGTTGTTGATCCGGATCGGGAAGTTGAGCGGATCCTCGCTGGCATGACTCTGCGTTTGATAGATCGCCTCTTCTATCGTGGTCAGCCTCTGCATGAAAGGCTTGCTCTCCTGATCAAATGCAGCACGGTCAGCACCGGAGAGCCCCTTCGCAGCTTCGCCCACCTGGTATCGAACGTTGCGCACGGTCCGGACAGCGTTGTTCGCTGCACTCAAGGTGTCGCGGATCTTGATGAGGAATGCGAACTGTTCATCGAGATCATGCTGCGTCGCGCTCGCGCGCGGATCCTTGAGCAGTTCAAATTTCTGCGTCTCAGTCACGCCACCTGTCGTCATTCGCACCGTGTACGTCCCCGGAGGTGCCATCGGGCCCGTCACGCCGCCACCCCAGAATACCAGCCCCTTGAATGAGACCGCGTCGGGATAGCGCAGGTTCCAGTCGAATGTGTTGAGGCCGGTTTTGTTCGCAACACGAGCGGTTTGCGGACCGCCGCGGCGACCACCTCTCGCCGGTTGTCCGGTCGCACCGGCGCGCATCAACTTCGCAATACTGTCGCGGTTGACGCCGGCTTTCTCGAGACTATCACGCATCGTAACGCGCTTGGCCGCGGCATCGATACTGTCTGCGCGCTGCGTTGAGTCCTGTTCGCTCGTAAAGTGACGGATCACGTTTCCCTTGGGATCCAGGAAATCGAGCGTCACAACCTGCTTCGGCGACTTGAGCCAGTAATACACTACTGCGCCAGACACCGGGTTGGCTGCACTCGGCGGATTGCCGGTCGCGCCGCTGTTTCCACCACCGTAGAAATTCGTGCGATATACCTTGCGGGGCGCGAACAAGTGAGCGCTCGACGCCATGATCGCAGGCGTGATCTGCCTGAGTGTGGAAATGTCATCCATGATCCAGAAGCCGCGACCATGCGTCGCCGCAATCAGATCGCCGTCCTTTATCGCGAGATCATGCACCGGCACAAACGGCAGGTTTCGTCGCAGTGATTGCCAGTTTGCACCATCGTTGAATGAAACCCAGACATCACGTTCCGTACCCGCGAACAAAAGACCGCGGCGTACGGGGTCTTCACGGATCGTACGCGTAAACTCGGTGTTGGAAATGCCGCTGACGATCTTCGTCCAGGTCTTGCCGTAATCCGTAGTCTTGTAGAGATACGGCTGCATATCATCAAGCTGATAACGATTCGCCGCTACATACGCAGTACCTGCTGTATAGTGCGATGGCTCGATGATGGAGATACGCGTCCATTCCGGCAAGCCCTTTGGCGTCACGTTCGTCCATGCCTTTCCGGCATCGCGCGTGACGTAGATCAGTCCGTCATCCGAACCTGTCCAGATCACGCCGGCCTGAACCGGCGACTCTGCAATCGCGAAGACAGTGCCGTAGTACTCGACCGAGGTTTGATCCTTGGTCAACGGTCCGCCAGACGCGCCGAGTGTACTGGGGTCGTGTCGCGTAAGATCCGGACTGATCGCAGTCCAGTGCTGGCCCTCGTCTGTCGTCTTGAAGACCACGCTGCTGCCCATGTACATGATGTTCGGATTATGGGGTGACAGCACGATCGGGAACGTCCACTGGAAGCGGTACTTGGCGTCCTTCGCGTCGTGACCCATCGGATTATCCGGCCACGGATTCACGTCGCGGCTCAACCCGGTATTGGCATCGAAGCGCGTAAGCAGACCACCGTATGAGCCAGCAAAAACAACATTTGGCGAATCCGGTCGCACGGCGATGTAACCGCTTTCACCGCCGCCTACGTCATACCAGTCTGCGACGCCGATTCCGCCTTCCTTTCTGCTCGGCCCGCACAGCGTGGAGCGATCCTGCTGCGCGCCGCACACACGGTAGGGGAAATGTGTCGTCGTCTCAACGTGATAGAACTGGCCAGTCGCCTGATACTCTGGCGTCCATGTTGCACCGCCATCAATCGTAACGGTCGCACCGCCATCATTCGATTCGATCATGCGTTGCGTATCGTTCGATGCGATCCACAGATCGTGATTGTCACCGTGCGGGACGCTGATCGACTTGAACGTCTTGCCGCCGTCGAGCGAGCGATAGAAACCAACGTTGGTGACGTAGACTTCGTCGGCATTCTTCGGATCTGCGAAGATGCGCGTGTAGTACCATGCACGCTGACGGAGCGTGCGTTCGGTGTTCAGTTTTGTCCAGGTTGCGCCTGCATCGTCAGAGCGGAACACACCGCCTGAATCGGCTTCGATAATTGCCCAGAGACGTCCCTGTTTTGCCGGCGACGCCGTGATTCCGACGTTGCCAATGATTCCCTCCGGCAACCCCCTGTTACGCGTGATCTCCGTCCAGTGGTCTCCGCCGTCGGTCGACTTGAAGATCCCGCTCCCCGCGCCACCAGAGACAAGCTTCCATGGCTGGCGATACGCTTGCCAGAATGCCGCGTAGATCGTTTGCGAATCGAACGGATCGATTTCGAGGTCGGTGATCCCTGTGGAATCGTTCCGGAAGAGAATCTTCTTCCACGTCTTGCCACCATCGACAGTCTTGTAGACTCCGCGCTCCGGGTTTGGACCCCACACGTGTCCCTGGGCACCTACGTACACGATGTCGGGATTTTTTGGGTCGATCCGGACGCGCGATATCTGCTGCGTTTCCTTGAGGCCGACATACGTCCATGTCTTGCCGGCATCGGTCGACTTGAACACGCCATCACCGTTCGAGACGTTGCCGCGAATCGGTGATTCGCCGGTCCCGACATAAACGATGTCCGGGTTCGACTTGCTCACGGCAATCGAACCGATCGTTCCGCCGAAGTACTTGTCGGTCACCGCTTTCCAGGTGATGCCGCCGTCCGTTGTCTTCTGGACGCCGCCGCCCGTGGTGCCGAGGTAGTATTCGCGCGGTCGCGCGTCGGAGCCCGCTACAGCGACCGAGCGGCCACCGATGAACGGGCCAAGCTCACGCCACTTGAGAGCGGTAAAAGCGAGACTGTCGTAAGTCGGGGACTGGGCTTGAGCTGCGCCGACGGGCGCGAGCCAACAGGCGACGAACGCGAGCCCACCCAGGAATCTGCTGACCTTCACGAGCACTCCTCCATTTATGTACTGCCACACGCAATCAGGAAGTCCCGGGGGGAATCCCGGGTTCCACAGAGATAAAACCTACACATCCGGCCTACGCCTCGCAGCGAGTCCGTGTTGTGATCTGTGTCGGGAACTGGTTTGTGAAGTTGGCGTCACTCCCGGATAGATTTGTCGCATGACTTCATCTGCAATCAAGCTCACGGTTCTCCCGGGCGACGGGATCGGCCCCGAAGTGGTCTCATCCGCCCTCAAAATCATATCTGCGGCGGGTGTCAGGCTTGAGCCAGACGTCCAGGTCGCCGGCGCACAGGCATTTCAGGGCGGCGTCGAGTCCGGAGTGCCGGCTGACACCATCGCCTCGATCGAACGCACCCAGCTCGTCCTCAAGGGGCCATTGGAGACCCCGATCGGCTTCGGCAACAAGAGTGCGAACGTCACTCTCCGGAAACTGTTCGAGACCTTCGCGAATGTCCGTCCGGTCCGTGAGCTGCCGGGGGTGAAGACACCGTACGCGGGCCGGCACATCGACATCGTCGTTGTCCGCGAAAACGTCGAGGATCTCTACGCGGGCATCGAGCACATGGAAACGCCGGCCGTCGCCCAGTGCCTCAAGATCATCACTCGGCCAGGCTGCGAAAAGATCACGCGATTTGCATTCGAGTACGCAATGGCTGAGGGGCGCCACAAGATTCACTGCGCCACCAAGGCCAACATCATGAAGTTCACAGAAGGCCTGGTGCAGCACACGTTCGAAGACATTTCAAAGGAATACGCTTCGATTGAAGCTCGTCACATTCTCGTTGACAACGCTGCGCATCAACTCGCGATGCACCCCGAGCAGTTCGACATCATTCTGACTACCAACATGAATGGTGACATCCTGAGCGACCTCACCTCGGGACTGACTGGCGGACTCGGCTTCGCCCCGTCAGCGAATATCGGAAGCGATGTTGCCATGTTCGAAGCGGTGCACGGATCGGCGCCAGACATCGCCGGAAAAAACCTCGCCAACCCGACGGCATTGATCCTGAGCGCGCTCATGCTGCTGCGTCATGTTGGAGAAGGGAAGGCCGCGTCCGAGATCGAGCATGCGGTATTGGTCACACTCGAGAGCGGCGTGCGCACCGGAGATATGGAAGGGCCGCGCGCGGCATCGTCGACGACCGAGTTCACCGACGCGATCATCAGCAACCTCGGCAAGAAATCCCAGCTTGCAAAGCCGCGCGAATTCAAGCGCATCAACGTGCCCCAGGCGAGCAAGGAAGTTGGTCACGTGACCGTCGCAAGCAGATCCGTCGTGGGCGTTGATGTATTCATCGAATCACTCGAGTTTCCCTCGAAGATCGGCCCGGTGTTGCAGCGCCACGCCGAGGGCACGGGTGTGGACCTCAAGGTCATCTCGAATCGAGGCACCGCCGTCTGGCCGGAACTCGGACACGGCACGTCGCTGGTTGATGCATACCAGTGCCGGTTCGTTGGATCGGGTGCTGTAGGGGCAGATGTGACAGATGCGCAGATTCTGGATTTGTTGCAACGCATCTCGAACAGCTATCGGTGGGTGCACATCGAGAAGCTGCAGCGATTCGATGGCAAGGACGGCTTCAGCAAGGCGCAGGGCGAGTCGTAGCGCAGCGACAGGGCCGGAACGGCACGACCTTCAAGCCGGCCGTCCAGACCACGTTTTGGTAGCTTCGACTTGTAAGGCGTGAAGTCCTCTCGTCCGCCGGAGGCTACGAAGCAAGTGTCGCCCGGCACCGAAGCTGACCGCGTGCAATGCTGGCTTCCTTCAGATCCTGAACCCAGACCTCCGGGGTGGCATACAATCGCCGGCACCGATATCGGATCTCTGTTGTCGAAGCAGTACGCCACATCCATCTGGGACGACCCAGGAGCATTGGCGGCGTCGAGCCATGAATGGGTTGTGCCGCCATCGCTGCCCCGCATCCGGCGTAATACCAGCGGAGGAAGCGCGTGGTCATCTGTCTCGCATGAATTCGATGTTCGACTGTTGCGCCGCTGACCCAACGGCCGGTCTGACCGGCTGATAGCAGTCGGCAGATCAGGTCTGTTTCAGAACCGTTTATGCGCTTTGTTCCGATTGGCCCATATTTGGGGTTGAACGAGTGATCTCGAAGGATGTCCGCTCGAAACGCCATGTTGGCTCCGAACGGCAGGATTCCTTGCCCAATTCCCGCATCCAGCATCTCCGGCAGATTTTGCCCGTAGGCGGTGGCGACGAGGGAAAATGTCCGCTTCAACCAGTCCGGGGGCGCTGTTGTGAAGCGTGCGACGATTGGGCCACCAAAGACAGCCGCTTCCGGGTATGCGACGAACGCATCCATGTATGCGGTGAGCCACATGGCGTCGACGAGCGTGTCGTCGTCTGTGAAGATTATGTACTGGCCGCGAGCCGACTCAACAGCCATGTTTCGAGCGTTGCTCACACCAAGACGGGGCTCGGTGACGCAGCGTATCGGCAATCTTTGACGGAACTCGGTCGTGACGTCAACAGTTGCATCCCTGCATGCATTTTCGACGACCAGCAATTCCCATTCGACATCTGCAGGGACGCGCAGCGACGCTAGTTGCTCCAGTGATTCACGGAGGCTGGCTGCACGATTGTGAGTGGGTATTGCCACCGTCAAAAAGCGAATCGGATTCATAAGTTGGCCCTGTCTGTGTGTTGCAACGCCATGATCCAGATCCAGATGCGGCACTCGTGCGGGCCACGCTTATATTATGGCGCCAAGCAGCCATTATAGCGAACCTATTGTCGAGAACTGTGGGGTGGCATCGATCGACCCGATCGATTCGAGGCTGGATCGGCTTGGAGCAGCGGTAGCGATAGGCGCGAGAAGGGCCGCGCGGAATCAGAAAATTCGTTTCAACGGACAGGATTATGCCGCGCCCAGCCATAGCCATTAATCGTTTGAAGAAACTGGCCATTTCGGCAGTGATTGTCGGAGTCCTTGCGCTTCAGATATGGGTAATGATCCCGTCGACTCACCGTGGCGGATGGTACTGGCCATTCCTCTCCTACCCGATGTATTCAGTCGCGCATCACGCGTCTGATTCGGTGGAGATTCTGAGATTGGCACTCGCCACCTGCAGCGCCCCTGACCGTTTTTTCCCAGTTCCGGATTCCCTGGGAATCCCCAAGTTGAGCTTTCCCGAATTGCTCAAGGCTGTGGACAATGGCTCGAGCGCGGCTACTGCAACACTTGACGCAGATATTCTGTCGCGCTATTCGCGCGCCTGCCGCGGCCGAATTCTTGTCAGGTCGGTGCTCGTCGGTACCTATAATTGGACCGACAGTCTGCCGGCGCCCATCGTCGGTCGCGAATGGAGCGTGCGGTGATACGTGGCTGGAATGCGTATTGGTTCTCGCCGGGTCGCCTTCTCGATCTTGCTGCGTTCCGTCTTGCACTCGTGGCCAGCGAACTGGTTCTGTACTTCCCGGCGCTGTCCGGCCAACTCGCAATGTCCAGACAGACAGGTCACCAGTTCGTCCCGCTTCCGGCGCTGAAAGTTTTGTTGCTCCCGTTTGTTCCGTGGGGCTCACGCCCGTCGCAAGAGCTTTTAATAGTCGTCTGGTCGGTGGGCGTCTGTGCGGGCGTTTTTGCCTTGATCGGCGTACTCGGTCGCCCTGCGTTGTTCCTGTTTGCATGGTCAACGACTGTCCTGAACGCGCACTCATACTCGTACGGATCGGTGCATCATCCCGAGGCAGTGATCGTCATCTGCCTCTGGTTGCTTGCGCTTTCACCGTGTTACCAGGCGCTCTCGATTGAAGCGGTCAGAGTGCGGTTGAACGATGCAGTCGCGAGCATGCATTTTACCCCGATGCGAGACGCGGCGCCGCGGACCGATCAATTCGCTCTGTGGCCACTGCGTGTCGCGCAATGGTTTGTCTGTCTCATTTATCTCTCGGCCGCATTGTCGAAATCCATGGCCGGCGGTGTGGGCTGGTACTACCCCTCTACGCTTCGGTACTACCTAATAGATGATGGTATGAATCAGTCGCGCCACATGGGACTTCTTTTAGCCAGCCATCCGGATGTACTCTCGGTGCTGGCAATTCTCACGGGCGTCATCGAACTCTTTTTTATCCTGGTAATGTTTTTTCCCGTTCTCACTTGGCTATTCGTTCCACTGGGTGCGGCGATGCACTTCGGCGTATTCGCTACGCAGGGAGTCAACTTCCTGCAGTACATCTTCGTCTACGCCGCTTTCGCCGAGCCTATGCGAAGGAGCTGGCCAACCGTCGCACGGCTTGCTCGGCGCGCTGGCTTTAAGATCGCGTGGGACGCTCCATCACGATGGACCGTTATATACGACGGACTTTGCCCGCTGTGTACGCGAACGATGGTCATTCTGGACTCGCTGGACATCAGCCATCGTCTGGAATACGTGGATCTCGAACGGAACTCGCTGGCAGTGACGAAGGTCGCGCCCGCGTTAACACCAGATGCTGCGCGTTCAGCGATTCACGTTGTGAATGCAAAAGGAGAAGTATTTCGCGGATACTTCGCGTTCAAGAGATTGGCGCGAGAGCTTCCGGCTCTGTGGCTGTCCGCGCTGGCGTTGGCGTTACCAGGAGTGGATTGGCTCGGAGCCAGAATATATGACCTGGTCGCGCGGCGGCGATCGCGATTGAGCTGCGACACGGGCGGCTGCACTGCGCACCAAGCGGTAACGGAAGCGGGAGGCCATTCCTCCCAAGAAGAACGACCGTGAACGCTTCGCGCATTCACGGTCGTTTATCGTCGTCCAAACAGCGCTGAGCCTACTTTTCGCCACTCATTCCGATTACACCGGAGATACCGTATATGAAACCATTCGAAGCCAGCATTCCTGGCTGCACGATTGGCTGGTCGTTGACTTCCGGATGGCCATTCTCATATCCGAACCGGATACGCGTCCCACGCATCGTGGTCGCAGTCTTCATCGTGAGGATCTGCTGAGTGTCGATCTTGCCACTCACCATCATGTTGAGGAGAAAATCACGCAGCTTCAACGTGTCGGCGCGAAGTGCGGCCATGTCTTCCGGTGAGATCTTCGCGAAGGCGGCATCGGTTGGAGCAAACAGCGTCATCGGCGCTGCACCGCGGAGTGACGGCATGAGATGAGCTTCGTTCAGGAGAGCTGTGAGAGTCTTGTAGTTCGGCATCCGTGCCAGCGACGCACCGATCGACTCGCTTCCAGCAGGCATCCGCTCGTTTGTGGTTACCGTCGTCGTGACGACTGCTGTGTCCTTTCGCACATGAACAACCGTGTCCTTGCGCACCGTGACGACGGTGTCGCGCCGGACGACTGTGCCTTGCGCCTGTGCAATAGCCGGCGCAAAGCCGGAACCTGCGGCGATCAATCCAGCGACCGCGAACCTAACAAAGTTGTTTTTCTTCAAGACATCCCCCAAAGAGTTGAATAACCGGCAAGCCCCAGTAACGGCCGTTTAGGAGGGTGTAAGTGCACAGGCAGGGCCAAGTAGAGAACATTTGGCGGATGGACGTGGGTTGAACGGTCGTTCGGAACGCTAGTCGGCTAGTCTCGCCGTTTTTGCGCCCTTCTTGGATGCTGGCCAGTGCGAAGCGGCTTGACCCGCGTGGGCTCGCCGGGCCGCGCGAAGATGCGGACGCCCGCGGACCCCAGCTCCGCGCCACACGCCAGGACGTCTCGAAGACGGACCAGTTGAAGATTTGTGTTTCCAACCCGGCCGGCCCGAACCAGTCCGCGGCGCAATACTTCGTCATAGACCACTCCGAAATTTCGGAGTTTCATCGCTTCGCCGGCGAACGCATAGACTGCGAAATGCTTCTCCACTCCCTTCTGATCGATGATTATGCCACTGATCGGTTCAGTCGTGTAAACATCCACGGGTGCGGAGTCCCGGAACTTGTGCTCGAGATAGTGCATGAAGGTGAGCACTTCCAGATCGACATCGAACAACAGAGCCTTGGTGTCGAGCTCCAGCATCCGTTCGAAAGGCGAGTTCTCGCCGCAGGAGTAAGCCAGGTCCTCGTGTCCTGCAATAAGCCACGCTGCCTTGGGGCCGTATGCCAGCACGGGATGCATCGGGTTTGCGCTCCGGAGGACACCTTTCTTCCTGCGGAACAGCTCCGAAAGGAGGCCCATCTGAGACGGCGTTCGTCTCACATTGAATGGTTTCCCCTGCTGCAGATAATCGCGTGCGGAACCGTCGTACGGCATGGACATCATGAACAGATTGCCGTCAGGTCCCAGGATCTCGAGAATGCAGTTGATGACATCAATCGCATCACCCGAAAAACCGTTCAAACGATTAAACGCGGATTGCAGCACCAGGGAGTCCCCCCGCCCGATCCCCATTGCTCGAAGTTTCGCCTCGAGCTCCGTCGTCCCGTAGGAGAAGACCAGGCTGTATGCGCGCGTCCTGATTTTACGCGCAGCGGCCTTCAATACTTCCTGTGTTTGCGCAGGAAGCAGGCCTATCCATGCTCGTGGGCCCACGAGGTTGTGGTCGCTCACGCTTGAACGGCAAGGGCGAGCGTGCACCCGCCGCCGCGCGACCGTATGGGCCGATGTCGCATTAGCATATTGTCTTCAAACGTACAGCCAAATACTCGCTTTGGCATCCGTAGCTGGTCGTCATGAATACATTTATCCCTCAGATGAACCTCGTGACCACGGCTGTAAACCTCTGACGCGGCATAAGTTTCCGTCGGCGTTGACCATGCACATCCCCACGGCGATCATAGTAGGAGGGGAGCCGCGCAAGGTCGTCACGATCGCGCGAGGAAGCTGCGCAAATGCTGCGCATGCTCGTCGAAAGCGAATCCGCAGCCTGGGTTGTACCGACGAGCGATTCGTCATTGAGCATCGTCTGCGCCGGCTACGAGGAACTCTCCCGTCTTTGTGCCGTTGGTTGCCCAGCGCCCGAAATCGTGCAGCGTGTTCTGGCTAAGGTCGCGACGCTCGAAATCGCAACTCAGTGCGGTGTACCTGTACCAACATCTGTCGCCATCGAGAACACCGCTGCACTCGACGCAATTCTACCGACACTCCAATTCCCGATAATTGCCAAGCCGGGAGATAAGAGTAACGCCACTGTCCACGACTTCAAGACCCGCACATTCACGAGCGCCGATGAGTTACGCGAAGCGTTCTCGCAGCAGGCGCGGTTTGGTGAAGGTCTCCTGTTTCAGACCTATCATCGCGGACAGGGTGTCGGAGTCGAACTGTTGATGCATGACTCGACCCCCATTGCGGCGTTCCAGCATCGTCGTCTTTCTGAAAACCCACCTTCCGGCGGCGTTGCGGTCGTTGCAGTTGCAGAATCTGTAGATCCGCGTTTGCTGGACTACTCGGTGCGGCTGCTTAATGCGCTCGAGTGGGAGGGCGTCGCGATGGTCGAGTACCGACACGATCCGACCACTGGCGAGACAGTTCTGATGGAAGTGAACGGCCGCTTCTGGGGATCGCTTCCGCTCGCCGTCAAGGCTGGTATGGACTTCCCGTACTACGCATGGGAAATCGGCCAGCGGCGCATGCCAACCGTGCGGTCAACGTATCGCTCCGGACTCCGGGTCCGATGGACTGCCGGCTCGCTCAAGCGGTTTGCACATGCATTTACGGACGACGCCGAGCACATCGGACTCGGTGCGGCGACCGTGCAGCTGCTTGCCGATTTCAGACCAGGCACGCGGTCCGCGATGTGGTCATCACGCGATCCTCTTCCCGCTGTTCAGGAAGTAAGCACGGTGCTTAGCGGATGGGCGCGCGAATCAGCCAAGAGCGTGATCCGAACAATTGCTCCCCAGGGTGCGTTCTCGATTGCAAAGTCCGTTCGGACGCTGCCGTCCGATCGGCGATGGACTTACGCAAGACGCCGAATCGCCCGTGCGACTGGCCTCGAAAAACAGATTTCGCTCCCGTCCGAAATCCACTCGATCGTATTCGTCTGTCATGGCAACATCATGCGCAGCGCTTCGGCGGCGCAGTTTCTTCGAGATGACTTGAAGGCTGCTGGCATCGATGACATTCGCGTCACCTCGGCTGGTACGCACGCACGCAATGGCAAGGTTGCCGACGCTCGCGTTCGACAGGCGGCCGCGGCAATGGGTGTGAATCTTGACGATCATCGAGCAACACTGCTGACGGAAGATATTGTCGACGCAAATGACGTGATTTTTGCCATGGACGAATTCAACTTCGCGAACATCGCGACAGAATTCCCGCGAGCGCACGGCAAGCTCATGCTATTCGGTGGAATGAATTCAGAAGGCGTGTACGATCCCCACGAGATAGCCGATCCATACATGACTGGCCAGGCCGAAGTCACTGCGACCATTGGGGTAGTCCGACGCTACGTAGCTGCCCTAACTGCTGCGCTGGTGCGTCGCCGGTCGATCACTACACAGGCCGACTCAAAGGACAACGCTTCATAATGCGGCCCACCGCTGCGTAAACGACCTGCCGATCTCCAACGGTTCACGGAGCAGTCGTACCGCGGCTTGAATCCCCTTCTGTATGGGGGTCGAAAGCTGGTAGTTCCCAGCTTGTAGCGGTACCGGTTTCGCGCCGAACCCGCTCTTGAACCGCCTGAGACCTTCTGCTTCGGGCCCCGCGCCACCCAGGTTGAATACGTTCCTTCCTTCGCTGGCGAGCGCCTTGATTATCTCGGAGACCAGAAACGTGGATGCGCCGACTTCAAATCCTTCAGGAGTGGTACCAGCCGACTGATAGTAGGCGCCCGTCGGCGATTGCAATACAAGTAGTGAGGAGACCACGGAACCGTTGAGTACAGCCTGAAAGAGACGCGCTGCACCCGATCTCAGAAACGCACACTCATAGTGAGTCTCGGCGGGCTTGACAACGGGGACACGCTCGCCGCGCAGAGCTCTGCGTCGCATCGATGCCGCCATCAGTTCGCCATGCACCGTGGCGGCTGCGCAGTCGGACGTCGAAGTTGCCGTGACGCCTAACCGGCGGGCCTTGTTGATATTGCGTCGATGGTTCGAGCCAAAGCGCAGTTCCTCCGGCGAGTTGAGTTGCAACACCCACTCGGTTCGATCACGCAACTGCGATGGCGCAGACCAGGTTGGGAGGGTAACGGCTCGCGAGCAATAGCTGTCAACAGAGATATTTGCGACGCGATTCTCTCGACAGAAGTTTCTGACGCCATTCCAGAACTCGCCTGAGTCTGGACAGGACGGTGCAGAAGTGAGATCAAGGTCGCGGCTGAACGATCTGCCGGTCAAGTAGCCAACAGCGGAGATCAGCGATCCATCGGGGGGTTCAGCTGTGAAGAGTACAATCGTTGCGCCCAACTCGCGCCGCGCGGCGATGTACGGTACCGTCGCAAACGGGTTAGCGGGGTTGGCGTCCTGCAAAGGCTGCAATTCAGAATCTGGCGGATCGAATACTGTGCGAAAGGTCATGCGCTCCCAAGGGTCAATTCGGCCTGCCCAGCGTCGATCAGAAATTTGGCTGCCCAGTTGAGGAACTCGTATTTACCGTAGTCGCCATCCACAGGAAAAGATCCCTTGACGCCGCCGCGAACTCCGGTCGGGCCGTCCAGCCGGACCGTGCGCCGGGCATAGCCCAGTAAGGCCAGCGCGGTGTCGCGGTAATCCGGCCGTTGAACTTCCTTGTTAAGAATCAACAGCGAATGCGCGATCTGAGCGCTCCCCGTCACGCATGCCCAGTTCACGACTCCGGTCCATGACCGGTCGAGGCGGCCTGCGAGGAAACCGTCGGCGCGGACTCGTGCGCTCAAAGCGTCCGCAGTTCTGACGGCTGCCGCGAGGACATCCGGCTCGCGTGTATACAGGTAAATCTCAGTCAGACCACGCAACGCGTAACCGATTGTATGTGTAAGTGGCGCATCTGGGAGCACCAAACAGCAACTATCAAACCAGCCGTTTGCATGCTGTTTTGTGATGGCCCACCGTGCGTTGCGGAGCGCCGCCTCGGTGTATCGATTTGCGACACTCGCGTCGGCACTCGACCTCGCGGCCTCAATCAGCCCCCATGCGACGTGTGTCTCATACGCCTTCTCGCCCGGTGTGGCAAATGGAGTGGGAAATTTGCGCCAGCATCCATCCGGATCCATGGTGTCCACCAGCCAGCCTGCGGCCCGGTGCATGGG
>CAJDVC010000107.1_pt1 | contig 13556 bp, 10 predicted proteins | sample 7391211 | NCBI WGS metagenome assembly CAJDVC01 (sample SAMEA7055683, study PRJEB34461) | soil metagenome | biome: terrestrial ecosystem; feature: Peninsula; material: soil | place: Antarctica | collected 2016 | reverse complement strand
TACGTGACGGCGGGGTACCTCAAGGTCGATCCGATGTTCAATCAGCTGCGTGGCAACCCGCGCTTCGAGACGATGCTGGTACCTGTCGCGCGAGCGTCCACAAGCTGACGGCCGCGCAACTAACGCACGGTCGACTCGCAGTTCGTTAGCCTGCTTACAGTTCCTTCAGCAACCTGTATGTGAACTCGAGCTGGTCGTAAAACTCTTTCACACCGATGCGCTCGTTCAATCCGTGGGCGCGCGTGTCGGCGGCGTTGTTCGGATCCACAAACAACCCGCTCACTCCGAACACCGGCATCCCCGCGTTGCGGAGGTAAAGGCCGTCGGTCGCACCGGTTTCCATGCTTGGAATGATCGGGATCGGTGCCCAAACCGACGCCGTAACTCGCTCGATCACTTTGTCGAGCGCCGACGGCAGCGGAGACGGTGGACTCGGTTTCGCTTCGTCGGCTGGCGCTACCTTCACGCCAGTATCCGCCACGACACCCCGGATCGTGCGCTCTACGTCCACCGGATCTGTGCCAGGCAGCATGCGGCAGTTGACCGTAGCCGTGGCACTCTGCGGCAGCGCATTCCCAGCGTGACCGCCCTTTAGCAATGTCGCGACGCACGTCGTGCGAAGCTGTGCGTTGTAGTAGGCGGATAGCGCGGCGAGCCTCGTGGCCGCCGCTTTATCAGGCATTGTCGACGCACTAACTGCCCGCATGTCCGCGGCAATATTGGGCGCTACGAGCGACGCCGTACGCGCAAAGTACGCGCGCGTCACAGCGTTCGTCTCAAAGGGAAATTCGTACCCTGCCACTCTACCCAGCGCTGCCGCGAGCTCGTAGATCGCGTTGTCCTTGCGCGGGAGCGAGCTGTGACCTCCCGGGTTGTGCGACGTGAGTAACAAGGAGTGAAACACTTTCTCCGCTGCCTGCACATTCATCGCGACTGGTTTGCCGTCACGCAGCTCGCCACCACCACCGTCTGCATTGAGCACATACTGCGCCTGGATCATGGCGCGCTTGTTCGCGATCAACCACTCTATTCCGTTATAACCGCCACCTCCTTCCTCGCCCGCCGTGAGCGCGAGTATGATGTCGCCGGCCGGAACAAAGTGCTCCTGCTTCATGCGCAACATAGCTGCGACCCAACTCGCATCACCGTTCTTCATGTCGTACGTACCGCGGCCGTAGAAGTGGCCGTCACGCTCGGTCAGCTTGAACGGATCCAGCACCCAGTCCGACGGGTTCGCCTCGACGACGTCAAGATGGCCGATGAGCAGAATCGGCGCGCGCTTGCCGCTTCCACGGTAACGGACAATGAGATTCCTGTTTTTGGCGTCGCTCCCGGTATCAGGGCCGACTATCTGTACGTCCGCCGCCGGGAAGCCCGCGTCACGAAAGCGAACCGCCAGCGCCTCGGCGGCTTTTGTCGTGCTGCCGATCGAATGTTCGGTGTTCGTCTCCACCAATTGCTTGAGCAAGGCGCGACCGAGCGCTTGATATGGCGTAAGCGCGGGCTGCTGCCCGAAAGCGACCGACGGGAGCGCGATGACTGCGGCGGACGAGAGCGCGACCAGCGCGCGGATCGGGATTCGGAGGGTCATAGGAGAGGAATGATGCAGCTTGCGCTGGTGACGCGCCAGACTGGCATCGCCCAGGACGATCGCAATTTGAGCGACCGACGTACTTGACTGGACGCGGGCCAAGACCCCAATGTATACGACCAACTTTTCGCTGATACTTCCCGCACACGGTGAGCTCCGCAGACCTGTGAATTTCTCTCGCGTCACCGCTAAGACCCTCCTGCCCCTCGGGCTGCCCCTCGGGTTGACGCTCGGGCTGATGCTTGCGCTGCCCGCCGCCACTGCTCAGGCTCAAGGCACCATGGCGGGGATGAACATGGGAGATCATGGCCACATCACGATCCCCGCTGGCGCGCTCTATACCGTGCCCGACGTTGAGTTCATGCAAGGGATGATCGCGCATCATGGGCAGGCGGTCTACATGTCGCGCTTGGCCGCAGCGCATCAATCCGACCCCCGGGTACAACGACTCGCGGACAAGATCGATCAGTCACAGGTCGCGGAGATCCGCATCATGCAGGAGTGGCTCACGCGAAATGGACAGTTCGCACCGGACTCGGCGGCGTGGCGCACGGTGACCATGCCGGGCATGCTGACGCCGGCTCAGCTCAAGGAGCTCGATGCCGCCACCGGTATCGCGTTCGACCGCGCATACCTCACCTTCATGATGCAACATCACATGGGCGCGCTGAAGATGGTGGATGATCTCTTCGCCACCCCTGGGGCCGCACAGGACGTGGACGTGAGCGTATTTGCAAATGACGTCGTCACCGTCCAGACCGCCGAAATCAACGCGATGCGCCAGATGCTTGCGTCGCTGCCCGACAAGTAACCCTTCACACAACACCCGGAGCCTTACCTGATGCAGATCTCCCGCCGGATCTTCGCTCTCATCGCACCCATGATCGTCGTCCCGTCGATCCTGGCGGCACAGACATATCCCAGCACGCACGATCCCCGCACGGGCCTCAAGGCGGGAAGGCTCGACGCCGGCGTAGCCGCTGAAAACATGCGGCTTGTGTCGTTCTCGCCAAAGCCGGCGGAGTTCGATACTGCGCGCGGGTTGACGTTCATCAACTCGGATCTCGCGTTCAGCAACCACTACGTGTATCAGGGCAACTTCGCCGGGTTCACCGTTTGGGATGTGAGCAATCCAAACGCGCCGAAGACGGCCGCAGTCGTTTCGTGCATAACCGCGCAGGCTGACCCGTCGATTTACGGAAACCTGCTCTTCATCTCTGCGGAGGGTCGTGGAAATCGCAACGACTGCGCAAAGGGCGGTGTGCAGGATCCAAAGGACCACATGGCCGGCGTCCGCATCTACGACGTAACCAATCCCGCCGCGCCACGCCTCATCAAGAACGTGCAGACGTGCAAGGGATCGCACACTCACACCATCGTGCCCGATCCCAAAGACAAGGGTGTTATCTACATCTACGTTTCAGGCAACCAGGGTGCACGTCCCGCCACCGAACTCGCGGGGTGTAATAACGGAACAGATCCGGCAGACGAAAACAACTCTCTCTACCGGCTCGACATCATCCGAGTGCCGCTCGCACACCCCGAGCAATCCGCCGTGGTGGCAGGTGCGCGACTCTTCACTGGGCTCGGTGCGGCCCCTCATGCGACCAGCCGGCCAGGTCGTGCCCGTCCAGCCGGAGAAGAAGCACCGGCGCCGACCGGTCCGCGAAACTGCCATGACGTCACGGCGTATCCCGCGATGAATCTCCTTGCCGGAGCCTGCGCAAGCTACGGTCTGATGGTGGACATCTCGAATCCACTCAAGCCTGTGCGGCTGGACGCGGTTTCCGATACGAACTTCTCGCTCTGGCACACCGCTGTATTCAGCAACGATGGCAAACAGGTCGTGTTCACCGATGAATGGGGCGGCGGTACGGGCCCGATGTGCCAGGCTACGTCGATGATGGAAATGGGCGGAAACACCACCCTGACAATCAACTCGAAAGGGAAGCTCACCCAGCACGCGTACTTCAAGATCCCCACAGCGCAGTCAGCGCAGGAAAATTGCGTTTCGCATAACGGCGGGTTGATCCCGGTCCCTGGCCGCGACATCATGGCACAGGGCTGGTACCAGGGCGGTGTGAATATCATCGACTTCACAGATCCTGACCATCCAAAGGAGCTGGCTTACTACGATCGTGGACCAATCGACCTGCCGCCATCTGGAGATTCCGCAGCCAAGCCAGAGGGCGGCCGCGGCACAGGCGGTACGATTGGCGGATCGTGGGGCGCATACTGGTGGAACGGACTGATCTATTCGTCCGAGCTCGACCGTGGATTCGACATCTACGAACTCACGCCTAGCGCTCAGCTATCGGCAAACGAAATCGCAGCCGCAAAGCTCGTGCACCTGACGCAGTACAATCCGCAGAGTCAGCCACATATCGTATGGCCGGCGGCGTTCCCGGTGGTGCGCTCCTACCTCGATCAGCTTGTTCGGAACAACGGCCTCGCTGCAGCGCGCACGACGGCAATTGCAAATGCGCTGGACGCTGCGGAAAAGCAGAGCGGACGGCAGCGCCGCGCCTCTCTGGAGACGTTGGCCAGTCAGGTCAACAAGGACGTGAACAATGCGCAGGATTCTGCGCGTGTGAAGTCGATGGCTGCAGCGATTACTGCTCTAGCGAAAGCGACTGAGTAAGTAGGGCAGCAAAATTTGAGAAAAATTTGGGTCAAGTCTTGCGCCGTGCACGCGCGGCGCAAGACTTGACGCCGTTTCCAGGCGACCGCAGCTTCGGACGCGTGTCTAGCCAGTCGCGAGGCCGGCTCATAGATTTTCGCACCTTCCTGGACTACGGGAGTCGATGGACCAGCGTCAATCGCTCGAGAGAGATCTAGCGCCGACGTACACGATTGAGCGCGAGCTCGGCCGCGGCGGGATGGCCACGGTCTTTCTCGCGATGGATATGCGCCACGACCGGCCCGTAGCGCTCAAGGTATTGCATCCTGACCTTGCGCAGAGCCTTGGCGCTGAGCGATTCGAGCGTGAGATCAAGCTCGTCGCCCGACTCCAGCATCCGCACATTCTCACCGTGCTCGATTCAGGTGATGCCGGTGGCCAGTTGTGGTTCTCGATGCCATTCGTCGAGGGGGAATCGCTGCGGGACCGCATCCGGCGTGAGAAGCAGCTCGCGGTGGACGACGCCCTTCGCATCGCTGGCGAGGTCGCACGCGCACTGGACTATGCGCATCGGCAGGGAATCGTACACCGCGACGTCAAACCGGAAAACATCCTGCTTACGCGGGACGGCGATACCCTGGTTGCCGATTTCGGAATCGCCCGCGCACTTGCCGGAGGCGACGCCAGACTGACCGACACCGGCATGGCCGTCGGCACGCCTGCGTATATGAGCCCCGAACAGGCGGCAGCAGAGTACGAAGTGGACGGGCGCTCCGACGTTTACGCGCTTGGTGCCGTCCTTTTTGAGATGCTGTCCGGCGAACCGCCCTTCACCGGCGCGACACCGCAGGCAGTGATCGCCAAACGCTTCAGCGGCGAGATCCCGAAGGTGCGCGTCGTTCGCCCAAGTGTGCCCGAAGCAATCGAGCTGGCAATCACTAGATCGCTCGCGCCGGTCGCCGCGGATCGGTATGCAACGGCCGGCGATTTTGCGCGCGCGCTTGCTCAGCCGACGCTGTCGATCACCGCAGCCACATCCGAATCCGCGACGGTGGGCGTGCCGCGACGCAGCGCAAGCAGCAGGCGCCTCGTGCCGGTTGGACTCGCCCTCGTTGCATGCGTTGTGTTGGCAGCAGGCGCCCTGTTCGCGTGGAAGCGTACACATCCGATCTCCACCGAACCGATCTCCCTCGTGCGACGGATCGCCGTTCTCCCATTCGAAAATGATGGCGACTCGGCCGATGCCTATTTCGCGGACGGCGTCACCGATGCAGTCCGCGGCAAGCTCGCCGACATCCCGGGAATCGAAGTCGTCGCGCGAAGCAGCAGCGTTCGCTACGCTCACACCACAAAGACTCCAGCTAAGATCGGCGATGAGCTTGGCGCGCAATATCTGCTGACTGGTACCGTGCGCTGGGCAAAGCAGCGGGACGGCAGCAGTCGCGTGCAGGTGAGTCCCGAGCTGGTGCTGGCATCAACCGCAGCAACCAGGTGGCAGCAGCCATTCGACGCAAGCCTTACGGACGTCTTTCAGGTGCAGGCAGAGATTGCTGCGCGCGTCGTCAGCTCGCTCGACATCGCGTTGGGCGACAGCAGTAAGCGAAAGCTCGCTGCACGGCCCACCGAGAATCTTCAGGCGTACGACGAGTATCTTCGCGCCACGGCGATCATCGCGCACTCCGCGGGTCCGGCTTCATTTCGTCCTGCGATTCTCCACCTGAGCAACGCTATACAACTCGACTCCAACTTTGCTGTCGCACTCGCCGCGCGCGCCGCGGGTTACATGTATCTGTACGCCAATGGCGTGCCGACGCGCGCGAGCGCGGAGGCCGCACGTCGCGACGCAGAGCGCGCACTGGTCATCGATCCGACGCTGGCCGCAGGGCACGTCGCCTTGGCGATGTATCGAAGCGACGTAATGCGCGACTTGAACGGCGCCGAGACGGAGTTGAAGACGGCGCTCCGGCTGAGCCCGGGCGATGCGGCGATCATGTCGCGCGCTGCGGGCAATGAACTGGCGCTTGGCCAGTGGGACTCGGCGCGCATGCATTTGGAGCGTGCTGTCGCGCTCGACCCCCGATCCAGCTCATCCAAACGCCGACTCGGCTTACTGCTCCGTTGGCTTCGGCGCTACGACGAGTCTCAAGCAATGCTCGACAACGCACTCGCCGTCGATCCCACCAATCTGGATGTCGCAGAGGAGCGCGCGATGGTGGATCTGGCGCGCGGGAATCTCGCGGGCGCACAAGCGGTGATCAATTCCGTGCCGCGAGGTGGGGACTCGACTATGCTCGTCACTTATTTTGCTGTCTATCAGGACCTTTACTGGGCGCTCGACGACGCCGAGCAGCGGCAGTTGCTGCGATTGAGCCCCGCACCGTTCGACGGAGATCGCGGAACCTGGGGCCTGACGATGGCCGAGACATGGTGGGCGCGCGGCGAAAGCGTGCGTGCGCGCGCCTACGCTGACTCGGCGTGCACGGGGCTGGCGGCCCAGCTCAGGGACAATCCCGACGATCCGCAGCGTCACGCACTTTACGGACTCGCACTCGCGTTCGCCGGGCATAAGGCTGAGGCGATCCGCGAAGGCGAGCAGGCCGTGAAACTACAGCCGATCATTCAGGACGCATTCAGTGGCCCATACATCCAGCATCAGCTCGTGCGCATCTACATCCTGTCCGGTGAGCCGGAGAAGGCGCTCGACCGCTTGGAACCGCTGCTCGCTGCACCGTACGACCTGTCGCCCGGCTGGCTCCGTATCGATCCCAACTTTGTACCGCTTCACGGCAATCCGCGATTCGATCGCCTCGCCAACGCACCGTCGCGTCCGTTCAGATCGTAGACGGAAGCCTTTACCAGCTGGCGCATGGCTGGCGAATTTTGGATCGAATCTCGTTGATTTGTTGACCGTTGTTTTACCAGGGACCCGGCACAATCCGCGGCCGCGCCGGGTATATTTTCATCGTATGGCCGATGCATCGCTGGCCGCGCCTGACAGGGATATCCGATGTGCGCGATAGCGATCATACGGTACCGTTTTCGAGACAGGTCTCATTACGTGAAGAACGGGATGGCGCAATAGAAACCGGGACCGTGGGCACTGTTCGCGGCCCCGGAGAATCTTGACGGCCGGCTACAGGATGCGACTATGCAGCGCGCTCCGTTGGTCTTCAGCATTTGCTGTCTGTTTTTTCCCGCAACCGCACGGCCGCAACTCGGGCGCGTAGACTCACTTCGAATGCTGGCCGCGGCGCACGCCGCGCAAAGCCGGTTCGAGCGAGCCCGTAGCGAGCTGCTTCCACTCGGCGACGACCCCGACCGCGATCAATGCGAGACCGTGGTCGGGAGGATGTGCTACTGGCCGGAGGACAACTTTGACCGCCCGATGGCGGCAGTGTCTGTCGCACGCTCGTGCTCGTCGCGCCGCTGGTATTGCAAGGTGTTGCTGGGGTACGCACTCCATGCTTCGGAACGATACGGTGACGCAACAGCCACATTCGACAGCGCGCTCGCCGAGATGCCCGCCCCGGAGCGGTGTCGATGGAACGACATATCGGTGCTGCTGGATGACGAAGCGCGCGACGGCTACGACAAGCTGCCGTGTGGCCAGCGAGATTCCGTCGAGAAGCGATTCTGGGATCTGGCACAGCCATCGTTCGCTGTTGGCGGCAACGATCGACGGACCGAGCACTTCTCACGCGTGCTGTTGGCCGAGCTCTCGGAAGACGCGGCCAATGCATACGGCCTCGTCTGGGGTCCGGACATGCGAGAGTTGCTCATCAGATATGGCGAGCCCCTTTGGTACAGCGGCACCTGGCCCACGGGATCCGGTGCATCGCCGACACCAATCGGCCACAACAAGGTCCCAAGCTTTCACTTCGCCGCCGACATGGAGGGCGACAGCGCACGTTGGGACGCTCATGCTCACATGGCCAGAGAGCGATACGCGCCACCGTACATGGACACGCTTACGGATCTTGACGCACAATTCGCGATGATGAAGCGTGGCGACTCCGCACTAGTCGTAGCGATCTACGCCGATCCGGCGCGCGACACGACAAACACCGAGACACTGTTGGGTATCGCTGGCGGCGCAATCAGCGACACGGCGCCGACGGGTCGTCGACCTGGGCACGTGCGGCGCGCCAGAACGGAATGGAAAGGTGTGATGGTCGCGATGGAGGAGTTCGACCCGGCGCGACGTAGCGATGCTCGTACGCGCGAATGGCTCGAACCGCCGCCGCACGTGACGGGAGCGCCTGATCTTTCGACACTTCTTCTTTTTTCAGTCGATACGAGCGCGCACGTGGAGACACTGAACGAGGCGTTGGCGCACGCGCTGACAGCTAACGAGCTGCGCGGAACGCGCCGGCTCGGCTTGTACTGGGAAGTTTATGGCGTTGTACATGACTCATCCGGACAGCCGGCCGTACCGGCCGTTGGTGCCGACTCACAAGCTGTAACCACTGTGGATTCGTCCTCACTGACTACTGGCGACTCGTCCTCGGTGCTGGTGACTGTGATGCGTACGGACGGGGGGGTACTGCGCTGGCTGGGGAATGAATACCGCGTAACAATTGCCGTTGGAGCAGACGACGCTCACAGGACGGAAGTGTCTCGCGAGATAGCGCTACGTTAGAAAGCAAGTCGGAACGGCGGGCGCCGCGGCCTATCAGAAATCGTCGACATGGGCTGCCCGATCCGCCCGGGCTCGGATTCAGTTATTATCTGAAGCGATCCATCTGGCTCCGTCTCGCCTCCGGGGGCTCCACCGCCTTCCCCGGGCCACTACATCCCTCGCCACCCCTCGCGATTGCCCCGTTACATCCTCGGCATTTCCGCGTTCTATCACGACAGTGCCGCGTGCATTCTTCGCGACGGTGTCGTGCTGGCGGCTGCTCAGGAAGAACGGTTTACACGCCATAAAGGCGACGAATCGTTTCCGTCCCGCGCAATCGAGTTCTGTCTTGGTTCGGCAGGTATTACCGCACACGAGCTTGAAGCGGTCTCGTTTTACGACAAGCCGCTGCAGAAGCTTGACCGCGTATTCGAGACCTTCCTCTGGATGGCGCCCGCTGGGCTCGCGTCGTTTCGCCACGGCGCACCACTCTGGGCCCGCGACCGACTGGATATCGAACGCACCATCCGCCGCGGACTCGACAACTACGAAGGCCAAGTGCTGTTCACCGAGCACCATGAATCGCACGCGGCCAGCGCATTCTACCCGTCACCATTTGCAGAGGCGGCCATTCTCACCGTCGACGGCGTTGGCGAGTGGGCCACCGCATCTATCGGACTGGGCAAGGGATCGGACATCCAACTGCTCGAGGAACTGCACTGGCCCGATTCGCTCGGCATGCTGTATTCCGCATTCACGTATCACGCCGGCTTCAAAGTGAATTCCGGCGAGTACAAACTCATGGGGCTCGCGCCGTACGGTGAACCAAAATACGTCGACGCGATTTATCGCGAATTGGTGAATCTGCGCGACGACGGATCGTTCACACTCAATCAACGCTACTTCAACTATCTCGGTGGGCTGACCATGACCAACGACGCGTTCTCGGCGTTGTTTGGCGGCCCTCCGCGCGCGCAGGAATCCAAACTCACGCAACGAGAAATGGATCTTGCGCGGTCGGTGCAGGACGTGTGCGAGGAGATAGTGCTGCGGATGGCGCGGACCGCACGAACCGGTACGGGTGCAACGAATCTCTCAATGGCTGGTGGTGTTGCGCTCAACGCCGTGGCGAACGGCAAGCTGCGTCGCGCTCGCATCTTCGATCGCATCTGGATTCAACCCGCGGCTGGCGATGCCGGTGGCGCGCTCGGCACCGCGCTCATGGCGTGGCACCAATACCTTGACCAACCGCGTCACACGGACGGTACGCACGACGCCATGCATGGTGCGCTGCTTGGTCCGTCGTACGATGCCGCCGCCATCGTGCGCGACCTGATCGGACGCGGCGCGGTGCTGCAGACGTTCGATCGCAACGGCGCCATTGCGCGCGCCGCCGAACTACTGGCGAGTGGAAGCGTGATCGGCTGGTTTGACGGTGCCATGGAGTTTGGGCCGAGAGCGTTGGGCGCACGGAGTATTCTCGCCGACGCGCGCGACCCGGGAATGCAGGCGCGTAGAGCCGGTGCGCGAACAGCGTCGACTGCCGGCTCCAGCGGGTGATGTGCCGTGGGGTCTGGACCGCTTGAACATCCCGCGCTCCGACATTCCGGCCGTTACGCATCTGGACTACACCGCACGCCTGCAGACCGTCACCGCCGATCGAGCTCCCGGCCTTCATGCGGTGCTTACCGCTTTCGCCGACCGTACCGGATGTCCGCTTCTCGTGAACACGTCGTTCAATGTGCGGGGCGAACCAATTGTGTGTTCGCCGGCCGACGCCTATGACTGCTTCATGCACACCGACCTCGATGCGCTAGTGATGCCCCCGTTCGTGCTGATGAAGCGCGACCAACCACAACCGGATCCCCCGAAATGGCAACACCGCTCACTGGACTGACGCGTAACGAGGGGATTACGTTCGCGTTTACACTGAGCGCGGCGTTCGCAGTGCTCGCTGCGGTGGCGACGTGGCGGCACCGTACGAATACAGCCGAAGTGCTGTTTGCGCTCGCGGCGTGTTTTCTGCTGCTGGGCCTGGCAGTGCCGACTCACCTGGGACCCGTGCAGCGTGCGTGGATGGCGCTGGGCCACGCGATAGGACGCGTGACCAGTCCCATCGTGCTCGGCGCGGTATATTATCTCGCATTGAGCCCCGTGGCTTACCTCCGTCGTACGTTCGGCACAAGTCCTTTGTCGCGCGATCCGACGGCAGCTACTTATTGGATTCATCGAACGCCGCTGGACGCCGAGGAACGGCGTCGCGCGCTGGAGCGGCAGTTCTGAACCGGAGGAAGCACACAGATGGCCGCGTGGAGCGTACTGAAGCAGCTGTGGGCGTTCATGAGACAGCGCAAGAAATTGTGGCTGTTTCCAATCATTCTGATCCTGATACTGGCTAGCGGCCTGTTGATCCTGGTCCAGGGATCAGCGCTGGCGCCCTTCATTTATTCCATCTTCTGATGACGCGAGCTCGTTACTGGCTCTTTCTGGCCATCACCGTGCTCTCGCCATTCATATTACTCGGCGTGTTCGAGCTGACGCTGCGGGTGGTATGGAAGGGCGGCGCAGTACCGGTATTCGTGTCTGCACCATCGGATATGGGTGACTATCTGTTGCCCAACCCGAAACTCGCACGCCGCTATTTCACTACGGAGACCAATCCCCCTCAACCGCTGGTTCGGCCGTTTGCCGCGCGCAAACCAGCGAATGGGTTTCGCGTGTTCGTGATGGGTGCTTCAACTGCGGCAGGATTCCCCTGGCCGCCCAGCGGTGCCTATTCCCGCATCTTGCAGGACGTGTTGCGCGATGCAATGCCCGACGATTCCGTGGAGGTAGTGAACCTGGCCATCCCAGCGACCAACACGTACGCAATGCTGGACCAGACTGACGCCGTGATCGCTCAACACCCCGATGCGATTCTCATCTACTCAGGGCAGAACGAATATTACGGTGCGCTCGGCGTAGGTTCCACGGAATCGGTGGGGTCATGGCCACCGCTCGTGCGAAGTTATCTATGGCTGAAGCACTTCAGCACGTTCGTGTTGCTGCAGCACGGCATCACTCGGGTACGACAAGCGTTCCACAATCCGCCCGCCAACGCACAGCCGACCGCCAGCTTCATGGAAGTCGTGGCGGGCAACCAGAAAATCGTATTGGGCGGACCAGCGTATGAGGCCGGAGTGCAGCAGTTCCAGGGCAACCTGACGCGGATACTCGCCAAATTCCGGCGCGCACATGTGCCGGTGTTTATCTCCAGCATCGTGACCAATGAACGCGACATGCGTCCCTTCGCGTCGCCCGCCAACGCGTTGGCGGGCGGTGCCGACGCGGTGTACGACTCGGCGCAAGCAGCCGACGCACGTGGAGATTCCGTTCGTGCGCGCGATTTGTACGTGAAGGCCCGCGATCTTGACGTGATCCGGTTCCGCGCGCCCAGCGAGTTCAATGACGTGATCCGCAGTGTAGCTAAAGACCAGGGCGCGGTGTATGTCCCCGTCGCGGAAGCCTTCCACGCTGCATCGCCTGAGGGGATCATCGGGCACAACCTGATTCTGGAACACTTGCACCCCAATCAGGCTGGAGTAGCGCTGATTGCACATGAGTTCTGGAATTCCATGGACAGTTCAGCGTCTGTCGGGCATCAAATGCACGCTGACAGTGTGAAGCCGTGGGCGTCGTACGTAGCGGGTATGGAGCTTACGCCGTTCGATTACCGTATGGTGGCACATACGGTGAAGACGTTGAGCCTACGGTGGCCGTTTGTGCCGGTCGCACAGAACACCGACTATCGAGGCACGTATCGTCCCATCAATGCGATGGACACTCTGGCTTTCCAGGCGTCAGCCGGACTTCCGTGGGTGCAGGCGAAAACGGAGCTGGGCCAGTTATACGAGAAGCGCGGATTCCCCGATTCGGCAGTGGCCGAGTATCGCGGCTTGATTCGTAATCTTCCAGAGGCAACACCACCGTATGAGTTGGCCGCGCACGCGCTGCTGCAGGTGGCGGACACAACGCGGGCTGTGCACTATCTCGACAAGGCATATGCCATTCATCCATCGCCGTACACCACATACACATTGGGCATGCTTGCGGTAAATGCCAAGGACTATCAGCATGCAGTCAGTTATCTGACGCAGGCTGCAGACTTGGAGCCGCAGAGCGCGGAGATCTGGTATCAACTATCGGTTGCACATACGTATATGCACGACATCCAGGGCGCGCGCGCGGCGGCGATGCAGGCGGCGCGGATCCAGCCCAACTTTCCGGGATTAGCGGGTTGGCTCAACGTGATTGGGGTACAGTAAGGGCTGGGGAATTGGCGAGGATTTGCACCGCGCAAGATCTGCCCCCAATCCCCCCAATCCCCACCAATCCCCCCCGCCCCAATCCCACCCCAATCCCACATCCTAGATTACTCTTATGCCCACCTACACACCCCCTCTCGACGACATCCGCTTCCTTCTCGCGCACGTCCTCGACGCCGATCAGCTATCGCGCTTCCCCGGCTATGAAGACTCCACTACGGACCTCATGCTGTCGGTCGCTGAGGAAGGTGGTCGGATCTGCGCGGAGGTCATCGCGCCACTCAATCAGATCGGCGACGCGGAAGGTTGCACTTACGATGATGGCAACGTGCGCACGCCGAGCGGATTCAAGGCCGCGTACGATGCGTATTGCAAGGCGGGATGGACTGCCATGATCGCACCGGTCGAGTTTGGCGGACAGGG
>CAJDVC010000127.1_pt1 | contig 13776 bp, 10 predicted proteins | sample 7391211 | NCBI WGS metagenome assembly CAJDVC01 (sample SAMEA7055683, study PRJEB34461) | soil metagenome | biome: terrestrial ecosystem; feature: Peninsula; material: soil | place: Antarctica | collected 2016 | reverse complement strand
AGATCGATGACGACATGCTTGAGCGAGTCATCCGCCTGCGGGACTGCGATTGCCGCACTGCGAAACAGATTTGACGCGTAAAGCGCACGTTGGCTCGCAAGAACGTCGGCGCGGCGGTAGAGACCTCCCGGCTTGAACGAGAGCGACTTCATGATCGTTCGGTTGGATACCTCTTTGTTGCCCTGAATCTTGATGCTGGCGATTCGAGAACGCCACCGTGGATCGATTTTTATAGTGACGTCCGCCGTCTTTGCGGTCGTGTCGATCGCTACTGCCGTGTCGATGATGGCGTCCGAGTAGCCGCGATCCCAAAGCCGGGAATCCAGCAGCGCGAGTGTCGAATCAAGCTGGATCAGATTGAACGGCCGGTCCTTTCGCGGCCGGTGAGTGCCGCGAAGATCGCGCCGGCTCAGAACTGTTGAATCCTGAACGATGCTCAGCTGCGAAACCAATGTTGGCTTGCCTTCGTTCACACTGATCGTGACGTGGACCGAGCGGCGTCCATCAGCTGTCACAAGAGTATCTACCTGCGCGTCGCGATACCCGCGCCTGAAGTAGAACACCATCACACGCAGCATGTCGCGCGACAGTTCTGCACGGTTCAGCGACACGTGCGTATAGAAGAGCGGGGACTTGCTGAACACGCAGACTGGGCGAAGCAGCACAGAATTGCAGTGCGACTCGTCCGTCGCAATGTTCATTCGGAGTTCATCCGCATCTACGGCGTGAACTCCCTTGAGGGTCAGGCTCGTGATCTCCGGATTACGTGGTGTCGCTTGCGATGACTGAGCGGTCGCAGGCGCCGCGAATACGAACCCCGCAGCCAGAGTGACCACAGGGACGTGTGCGAGCCGCCGAAGCATCGGAAGGGCCATGCGGACAAAGGAGCAAGCCTCGGGCCGAAGATCGCGCCCGGCTTCGGCCCGAATACCCCCCTCGGCGTTCCGCACAGGCTGATTATGCATCCAGCGTTGTCGTTGTGGCCCTGTGTCTTCAGGCCGTCAGAGCCCCGAGAGCAGGGCGTCGTTGTTCTGAGTCGCGGCAATGCGCTTGATAAGCCACTCCATCGCCGAACTGGAAGGCATCTGCTGTAACCCTCGACGCAGCGTATATACGTGGTCCAGCTGGTCCGCCCGGAACAGCTTGTCCTCCCGTCGGGTGCCGCTGATGCCTATGTCGATCGCAGGGAAAATGCGCTTCTCTGCCAGGCTTCGGTCCAGCTTGATCTCGCAATTACCAGTGCCCTTGAACTCCTCAAAGATCACGTCGTCCATGCGGGAGCCGGTTTCCACCAGCGCGGTCGCGATTATGGTAAGAGATCCGCCGCCGTTTTCCGGAGATACCGAGCGAGCCGATCCGAAGAATGCTTTAGGCTTGGCCATCGCAGATGAGTCGAGACCACCACTCATTGTGCGTCCCGTGCCACGTTCGATGGTGTTGTATGCTCTCGCCAAACGCGTGATCGAGTCCAGTACGATCACGACATCCTTGCCGAGTTCAACCAATCGGCGTGCTCGCTCAAGCGTCATCTCGGCAACGTCGGCGTGGCGCTGGGCCGGCATGTCGAAGCTGGATGCCACAACCTCGCCGTGACCGATCGAAATCATGTCGCTCACTTCTTCCGGCCGCTCGTCCACTAGCAGCACAAACAGCTGCACATCCGGCTGGTTGATCGCGATACCTTCGATCACAGCCTGCAGCAACATGGTCTTGCCGGCACGTGCCGGAGCTACGATAAGCGCTCGTTGCCCATAACCGATCGGCGCTATGAGATCGATTGCACGTCGGGTGAGTTCCGGCCCAGCCTTCGCAGGTCTGCCCGTTTCCAGAGAGAGCTTGCGATCAGGGTACGACGCGATGAGCGAGGCGAATTCGGGACGCCGCAGCGCCGCGTCGGGTTCACCGCCGTTCACCGAAAGCAATTCCGCAACTGTAACGCGACCGCGCTGGTCCTTTCCAACTGTGCAGGTCACAAGATCGCCGCGCCGGAGCCCGGCCTGCCGAACAAGTTGCGTGGGAACGAACGGATCGCTTGCCTCGGCGAGATAGCTGTGAGCGGAGATGCGTAGATAGCCTGCGTCGCGCTGCGGGTCGAAGAGTCCTGAGGTTTCGCGGCTGTTCCTGATTGCCGTTGGGCTGTCCATTCCGGTTGCGATGGCGATATCGGCGAAACCGTCCGCGACCTTGTCCTCCGCGCTCGTTGCTGCCTTCATCCGTGCCAGTTCCGCCTCTGCCAGGGTCACCGCCAGAGTCGCCGCCAGAGTCGCCTCCAGAGTCGCCTCCAGAGTCGCCTCCAGAGTCGCGGCCCGAGTCACCGCCAGAGTCGCGGCCTGCATCGACCGGACCGCCCCCGTGAGCGCCGCTATCACCAGAATCTCTGCGGGAGTTGGATTCTCCACCCGATTCGCCCGACGCCGTTTGCGGCTCCGAAGGGACCAGCGAGACTGCGGCCTTTTTGACGGGCCGAGGACGCGGCTCCGGCGTTTCTGTTACGATGGGCGCACCCGTAGAACTCGGTTCGAGATAGGGGTTCGCATCCGAATTGGTATCGGGGGATCCAGCGTCGTCGGGATTTTGCCCCCGACCGCGACGACTTGGACGTCGGCGTTCAGTCATAAATGGATTTTCGGGTACAGAGGCGCCAACGACACTCGCCGCAAGCGCATTACGCAACGGGCGCGGTGCGCCTGCATTGCGGTCACTCGATTGTCTTGTTGATTCGGAAGTGTCTCGGGAAGCGCGGGGCCAACTCACGCGGCGCTCCCGGGAACCATACCTTCAATCTGCGCGCGATCACGCGCGCTTCATTCGCACTAATGCCTGTACGCTAGCACCCTCCGCGACCATTGTCCAGAGGGATAGATTTCATGGCATGGAAGACCGTATACAAGATCTGGCTGATCCGGGGCTTGCCGAGCTGGAGCAGGCGGTGGCAGACCACCCGGAAGAAGCGATGCCTCTGGTGCGTCTCGCCAACTCGTACTGGCTGGAAGGTAGAGGGTCAGACGTGGTCGGTGAAATCGCCGAACGCGCCAGGAAGCTGGACCCCCAAAACCGTGGTGCGTGGCATTTGTGGGCGCTATCCGAAATGGACCCTCGAGCCCGTACGGAGCGCTGGCGCCAGGTCACCGTGCAGTTCCCCGAAGACGACGTAGCCCTCGCCAGCCTGGGCGACAATGCGGCGTCCCTGGCTGGGGCAGAGCATGATTATGTAGCACTCGATATGGCGATCGACACGTACATGGCGCTTCTGGCCCGGACAACCGCAATCGAGCCTCGCGAAGCGATCGAGAAATCGCTCGTCGCGCTCAGGAAATGGCGCTTCTAACTGGCTGAAACAGCCATTGGGCTTGCGGTCAGCCGGCCGGAAATGTCATCGCACGAAGCGCGTTTTGGTCGTGTCCAGTCGGTCGATAGCCTTCTCGATATCGTTGCCTACGGCCTGAATTCTGGTGACGCTGCGCGGATTGAAGGCCGGGTCGTACGGACTGCGCGTCGGACCTCCGGCAACTTCCATCACGGCGTCAAAATGATAGCTGTGCACCTTGCCGGTCTTTGGATCACGCCACGAGCCTTCCCAGGCCAGTTGCTTGTTCTTGGGCCAGATGCCGTATGGAAGCGCCATGGATCGAATCTTGTAACCTGGAACAGCGGAGTCTATTCCCATCGCGTTCCGCGCGATTTGCTCCTGCACGACATTGTCCGAATACTTGTTCAGCATCGCATGCCACACGGTGTGATCGCAAAGTTCGAAGCCATTATCAGCAAGCCACTTTACTTTCTGAAACCGCCATTCCTTCTTCTGTCCCTGGAACTTGACGTTGTCGCCAAAGAAGTTGTGGCCGGCGGCGCCGCCGTTTAACAGGCAGAAGACGGCGCGATTCTTCCATCCCGGATGCGTCTTCGCGAAGTCCAGCCAGATTCCGACGCCACTTGTCGGGTCGATTTCAAGCTTGCCATTTCGCTCGATGTAGCTGAACTGTCCGGGCGATGCGTCGTCGAACACTACTACAACTGGCGACATGCCCACTGGCACGTCGCTGAAATCCTTGTCTAGAAGCTGCGATAGGTTTATCGGTCTGTACCCGCGTTTGTATACGTACTCCAGGTCGGCGCGAAAATGCTCGCGCGTCCTGCTGTACAGCGCGTCATGGTCGCCTATCAAATGGTATTCGAGGACCGGAATGCGTCCCAGTTTGTTGGGCGCGAGCTGCGATGGCTGGCTCGGCGTGGCCGCTTCAGCGACCGGAATGCCGATGTCTGGTGTAACCGATTCCGGAGCTGCAGATGGGACTTTGGCCGCAGCGCGATCATTCCCCGACTTGCAGGAGACGACTGAGAACGCGCTCACAACGGCAGTCGCGCTCAGGACAATAGCTAATGGACGATACATTCTGATATGAACCTAAGGTTTCGAAAACCCAAGAAGACGGAATATATACTCGCCGCAATCGGGATTTTGATCCTCGCGATCTACGCCGGTGACGCGTGGCTCGCTACGTGTGGCGGCGAAGGCTGTCCCACGGCGGCAGACATTCGATCCTTTCATCCCGACGAGGGCGGCCGGGTTCTTGACCGGTCCGGAAATTTCATCAGCCGACTCGCCGTTGTCCGGCGTGTCAATGTGCCACTGAGCGCCGTTCCCGTACCGGTTCGGCAGGCGTTCGTTGCGACCGAGGATCGCCGCTTCTACAACCACAACGGCATCGACTGGCACGGGCTGGCACGCGCAGTTGTTCGGAATATTACCGCCGGTGGCGTTCGCGAGGGCTTCTCGACAATAACGATGCAAGTCGTCCGTAATACTTTTGCCGTCAGGCGCTACCACGGTCGATCATTTCGGCAGAAGCTGCTCGAGATGCGCCTCTCCCGATTACTCGAGCGCAACCTGACGAAGAATCAGATCCTCGAACTTTATCTCAATGTCATATATCTCGGAAACGGTGTGTATGGCGTGGAGGCCGCGAGCCGCGATCTTTTTGGGAAGAGTGTTGGCCAACTTACTGTTCCCGAGGGTGCCGTCCTTGCCGCCCTGCCCAAAGGGCCTTCCGTCTATACGCCTCGTCGCTCTACGCGACGTGCGGCAGCTCGCCGTAATCTTGTTCTTGGACTCATGGCGAGAGAGGGGTACATCACTCAAACCGCCGCAGATGAGTATGCCAAAACCAAACTTGTTGTCGCGAAGGACGAGTGGCGGCCCGACATGTCGGGCGATTCCTACGCTATAGACGCCGTGCGCGACGTTGTCGATTCCGTGCTGAAGAGCGGATCACGCGACGTCAATGATCTGACTGTGTACACGACGCTCGACGCGCATGCCCAGACCGCAGCTGATCGTGCTGTGCGACGTCAGGCAGCTGTAATTCAGCAGGAGTCCCCGAGCGGCCGCGGACCGCATGTCGAAGGTGCCATGGTCGCGCTCGACCCACGTACGGGCGATATACGCGCACTCGTCGGCGGTCGCACATTCGAGCGCGGTGGATTTGATCGTGCATTGCTTGCGCATCGTCAGCCTGGATCCGCATTCAAACCGTTTGTGTATGCAACCGCGCTCGCAGCAGGTTACACCCCTGCGAGCGAAGTGGACGACATTCCAATAACGGTAAAAATTGGAAAGACGGCCTGGTCTCCCCGGAATTACGGCGGAGAGTATGGCGGTCATGTGACTTTCAGACGCGCATTGATGCGATCCGAAAACGCGGCGACGGTTCGCGTGAGTCAGCTCGTTGGAATTCCCGCCGTGCTCGCTACCGCACACCGCAACGGAATACAGAGCGAGTTGCCAGCCGTTCCTTCCGCAGCGCTCGGCGCGCTCGAAGTGACCCCCATGGAACTGGTTACCTCGTATGCTCCATTTGCAAACGGAGGCTGGCGTGTTACGCCTCGGCTCGTTCGTCGCATCCAGGCCGCCGACGGGCAGATACTGTGGAGCAGTGACAATCAGCGCGTGCGCGTAATGCAGCCGCAGGATGCGTATCAACTCACTTCGATGCTACGCGCCGTCGTCGATTACGGAACAGGAAATGTCATTCGCGACCTGGGCGTTGATGGGCCAGTCGCCGGAAAGACGGGGACAACAAACGATGGCACAGACGTCTGGTTCATGGGCTACACCCCGACTATCGTTGCCGGATTCTGGTTTGGTTACGACAAGCCGAGACCAATCGGATACAACGCGTCCGGCGGTCGACTCGCGGCTCCCGCGTGGGCGGACTTTTATTCCAATGGTTGGGACGAAGCCAACCCGCCAGGTGCATGGGATCCGCCCGCAGGCATGACCCCAGTCGTCATCGACGCACGCACCGGATATCTCGCGACCGAATGGTGCCCCATAACTCAGCGCGAGTACTTCAAACCTGGCACCCAGCCGACAACACGCTGCCCGATTCACAGCGGTCCGCCGGACATTCAACTCGACAGTTCATTTCTTCCGATCCAGAACGTTACCGGAGCAGTTGAAAAAATCGGTAAAGGAATCGGCGGCCTGTTCAAACGAATCTTCAAGCACCCAAAGGACTCGTAATACTCGCGGCCCTTCCGTCGTTCTCGCGAAAGCGGGAATCCATGTTTCTCCAATTGCGATCGGGCTAAAACAGTATTCTGGCCCAATCCAAAATAGATTCCCGCTTTCGCGGGAATGACAGATACTCGCTGCGAAATCAAAACGCCCGGCTGGTCTTCCCAGCCGGGCGTTTCCAGTCTCGTCTCATCTCTCCGCTCACACGAGCCCGAGCCACTCTTGTGGCCCGCCCGTGTATCCGGGAAAAATCTTCTCGACACGTGTAGCACCCAGATGCTTGACTGCAACTTCGCTGAACACTGTGCGAAAATCCGTCGTCAGTCTGAGGTCGCGCCCCTCATTCAACTGCTCCGGTCCAAGCCCGGGCCATTTTCCGTACACCTTGCCACCCTTTACACCGCCGCCCAGAACAAAGAACGCCGTCGCGTGCCCATGGTCCGTACCACGATTCCCGTTTTCACGTGCTGTGCGACCGAATTCCGACATGGTCAGCACTAGCACATCGTTCATCTGGTCACCCAAATCCTGAGTAAAAGCGGCTAGCGTTGTCGCAAAATCATCAAGTCGATTTGCCAACTGTCCCGTGCCGTTTCCCTGATTGACATGCGTATCCCAACCTCCCACATCAGCAAATGCAACTTCCAAACCTACGTTGGACTTGATGAGCTGAGCAATCTGCATCAACCGCTGACCAAACTGGCTCTTCGGATATACTGCGTTGTTGCGCGGCGCGTATTGTTGAGGATTCGCACTGCGAAGCAATTTCACTGCGTCAAACATTTCCTGACCGGTGCCGTGTACAAGATCGGCACTCCCGGTCCGATACAGAGCTTCAAGTTGTTCAACATCGCTTCCCGTCGCGCGAACCGAGAATTCTCCGAGCGAGTTCATCGCGACCGTCTCGGATGGCCCTTCGAGTATTCGCGGTGTCTGGGCGGTCATTGCGACAGCGCGGAATGGAACAGCCTGACACTCCTGGCAGGTTCCCTGGACGGCAAGCATGCGGTTCAGCCATCCATCGGATGTACCCTTCATGTCGGGTGTGCCAGTTTCCATGAAATCCTGCGCGTCAAAATGCGATCGCGACGTGCTCGGACTTCCAACAGCGTGGATTGGCGCGAGAAGCTTTTGATCCCATAGTGGTTTCAGTGGCGCCAGGGACGGATGCAGTCCGAAGAATCCGTCCAGATCGATCGCGCCGGATTGTGGAACAACGACGTTCAACCCGTCAGCTGCCCCACGTTGAAAGAGGCACACCAGAGTCTTTCCCTTCGGCACATTCTTCAAATCCATTCCGTACGCCATTCGGCGCAGAAAACTCGGACTCAACCCCATCGTCACAAGCGCCAATGCGCCCGACTTCACAAATACTCTGCGATCCATGACCCGTATCTCCAGCCGAGTTACCTGCGTTGAAATTCAGGCGAGCCAAGTGCAAAACCAACCATCTGTGCCAGACCTTTTAACTGCGGTGCCGGACCGATCACTGGGTTTCGCGCAAGCGCGCGTCCAAGTCCGGGCAAGCCTTGCTGCTTCGCAGCCCCTTTAACTCGCTGCGGTGCGGCCATCGTTGCATCAGTGATCGTTTCATTTCCATCAGCCGGCGCTGCGGTTTGCGCTACCTGCTGGGCGGCACTCGCAGCGAGCGGATGTTCGCCGCTCATCAGGATTTTGCGAGTTTGCGGCGACGCTGCACCCTGCAGTATCGTGGCGACGACTGCATCTACCTGGGTCTCGCGCGACGCGTGTTGTAGCGTGTCGATCCCGGGAAGCTGGCGCATGTTCGCACCCGGCAGCCGATTCGCCGCAACCGAAAGTCCAAAATTGATACGATTCAGTATCGCCCCCGTATTCATCCACGCGTCGCCAGTCTCGGGCCAGCCGTTTGGATCGCGATGTCCGAATATGGGCTCGCCGAGAAACGCAATGGCGAGCGCCGTGCGCGGAGTCGAGTCCGGTTCTGCGCCGAGAGCGCGCGCCGCACTCACAACAACCTCGAACGGCGACTTGACCTTTGAGTGATACGCACGCGTTGAGAAAAATTCTGGCGATGTAACAATCGTCTTCACCACCGCCCGGATGTCGCCATCGGTCTTCATATAGGTCTGTGCGGCACGATCAACCAGAGCAGTCGACGGTGAATCACTCACGAGTCGTCTGGCGAGCTCCTGCGAGATGAAATGCGCAGTAGATGGGCTCCGGGCAACGATATCCAGTACGTCCTCGCCGTCCTGTTCTCCACGGCCTGCAGCAAGCTTGTGGCCCAGGAAGGTCTTTTCTCCTGCGTCGTGCCATTCCGGTCGAAAGATGTATCCACCGCCCTGCGCGGGTGGTCGAACGGTCCACCCAGTAAGCGCTCGCGCAGCTTCGATCACATCCTGCTGCGTGTATCCACCATCCACGCCAAGCGTGTGCAACTCCATGAGCTCTCGACCGTAATTCTCGTTCAGGCCGGTTTTTTTCGCCGCGGCCGCTCGCTGATTCAGTTGCTGTGCCTGCTGAGGGTTCAGATTCCTCCGGATGATGATCGCCTCGACACCCGGAGCACGCCCGCCTCCGCGCGCGACTACCATGCCGCGCCGACCGGCCGCACCAAGCGTAGGCTCTCCGGGGTTCGCACGGCTCTGTGCGTTATCGAGATACTCAAGCATCGCCGGTGAGTGCGCTACAGCGCCAAGCAGATCACGAAATTTGCCAAGTGCATGGTCGCGTATAGTTCGATCGTAGTCAGCGAGATAGAACGCCTCGGTCTGACTCTTTCCTACAAACACGTTGAAGTGATTCTCCCAGAAATCGGTCATCACTTCCTGCAGCTGCCGGTTACTTCCCACGGCTCTCGCTACGCGCGCTGATTCAATCTCACTGACCACTTGAGCTCTGGACTTGCGAGCGTCCTTCAACGCCGATATGTCAGCAACTCCAGCTTGACCCGCTGCGGTATCGCGCTTGACAAGCCGCGATTGCCGCTGTGCTTCTGCAAACTGGCTGGCGAGACCGGTCTGATCTTGCTGCAGCAACGGATATCGTGCCAGCATCTGATCCATTGCATCGTCGTTCAGACGCTCTGGGTTGAGTTGTTGTTCAATCCACGCATCCACACCGATCGTGCGCACCCTCTGTACATCGCCCGGACGAGGGCCAAAGGCGAGTCTATTAAGTACCTGGAGGACTTGCTGATCGGCTGTCTGCTCGCGGAGCGCCAGCTCCGCACTCGATGGAACCGCACTCTGACTGCGAGCCGGTGGTACGCAGCTGGCAACTGCGCCGAGTAGCAGCGCTGCCGCAAGGCATCTCAACCACCGGGGCGCCGAAAGCAATTCAGTATTGTTCACATCTGTCTGACGAGCGGGAGCAATCGCTGTTAACTGCGCGGTTTCGTACAATCGATCGCTAAATCACAATCCGGAGCACTCCGGAGCACTCCGGATCCCCTAAAACGCACTGGTTCCGTGGCCGACGTGTCGCAGACTACCTAGATATGGATCGCCCGGCCAGAGACGCCGAGCGCGGCTTCCTTCACGGCCTCCGCCAGCGTCGGATGCGGATGCACGGTGATCCCGATGTCATCGCTCGACCCTCTGAACTCCATAGCAAGTACAACTTCCTGCAGTAGATCGGCAGCGTCTACGCCGATGATGTGGCATCCGAGTATCTCTTCAGTCTCCGCGTCCGCGACGAATTTCACAAACCCTTGCGTCTCGGCCATTGTCCGCGCGCGACCATTGGCAGAGAATGGAAACCTGCCAGTCTTGTAGGCGCGCCCACTCGCCTTGACCTCGTGCTCGGCAAGCCCGCACGTCGCGATTTCCGGATGCGTATACACAACCGCCGGCATCGACTTGTAATCCATATGAACCTTTTGACCGGCGATAACCTCCGCTGCCACGACGCCCTCTTCCTCAGCCTTGTGGGCAAGCAGCTTTCCACCAACCGCGTCACCAATCGCGAAGACATGCGGAAGGTTGGTGCGCATCTCGGAGTCAACTGCGATCTCACCGCGCTTGCCGAGTGCGAGACCCAGCGCTGGCGCATCAATTCCTGTAAGCACAGGTTTGCGGCCGACGGCAACCAGAACGTAATCACCTTCAAGCGTTTCCTTCGTGCCGTCTTTGTCGATATCCACAAATACTTTGGACCCGTCGCGCCGACCTCCAGTTACGCGCGTCGCCGGCCGTAGCTCGAGGCCTTGCTTGCGGAAGATCTTGTCGGCCTCCTTGATAACCTCTTCATCCATTCCCGGCAGGATCGTGGCTGCAAGTTCCACAACCGTAACCTTTGCGCCGAGACGGCGCCAGACTGAACCCAGTTCCAGTCCGATCACACCGCCGCCGATGACAATTAGGTGCTTGGGAACCTCTGGGATCGAGAGCGCTCCAACATTCGACAGAACGCGCTCCTCATCGAACTTGAAGAACGGCAACTCGATCGGGATCGAGCCGGTCGCGATGATCACATCGCGCCCTTGATACTGCGCAACAGTTCCATCGGTAGCAGTCACGTCTACAACGTTGTTGGGTCGCAGTGTACCTTTTCCCCTGGCCCACGTGATCTTGTTCTTGCGAAAGAGGAACTCGATGCCCTTGGTGTTTTGTGCAACGACATCCAATTTGCGCTTCATCATAACGCCGAGGTCGGCTGTGACACCTGCGATATTCACGCCGTGTTCCGCAGCATGATGCTGCGCGAAATCCAGGTGCTCGGTCGATGTGAGCAACGCCTTGGATGGGATGCACCCGACATTCACACACGTCCCGCCGAGCGTCTTGTCCATCTCTACACAGACCGTATTGAGTCCGAGCTGGGCGGCACGAATCGCGGCCACATAGCCGCCCGGGCCACCGCCAATGATTAAAACGTCGCAGGTATTCATGATTTAGCAGTCAGCGCGGCATACCTCGGCGAAACCTGCCGAGCACGCGCGTCCGTAGTTAGAGTATTGAAAAATGCCTCTGCGTTCGCGCAGACAGCCAGTGACTCCAGTCGTTCCATGGAAAGGAAGCCAGCGTCCACGCAATTGCGAAGGTGAACGAGGAGCGGTTGATAGAAGCCGTCCACGTCCATGAGCGCGATCGGCTTTGTGTGCATTCCTATCTGCGCCCACGTAAATGCCTCGAAAAATTCGTCGAGTGTGCCTATCCCGCCGGGAAGGACGGCGATGGCATCGCAAAGGTCAAGCATTCGCGCCTTGCGCTCGTGCATCGTGTCAACGATGTGCAGCTCGGTTATGTGCGGATGCGCGATTTCACGATGACCGAGAGAGCGGGGGAGCACACCAATCACCTCGCCGCCAGCCGCAATTGCGGCCTCAGCCAGCACGCCCATCAAGCCACGGGACGCTCCGCCATATACGATCCCGATCCCGCTGCGAGCGAGTCCTTCTCCGAGTTCCCGCGCAACCTCGGCAAAACGAGGCGATGCTCCGACGTTCGCGCCGCAGTAAACCGCTACTCGCATCTGCTGCTCACATCACCGCTCACTTCGTGTCGGCGCGAGACGTCGATGGCGCTGCCTGGCATTTCACCGTCGACTCCAGCCCACACGGAAACCAGATCCACAAAGTCACTCGATCAGCATCACTGCAGGGTCTTCCATCAACTCCTTCACGCGTACAAGGAACAATACGGCCGCCTGTCCATCAATGATACGATGGTCGTATGAGAGCGCCACGTACATCATGGGGCGAATCTCAACCTTTCCATCAATAGCGACCGGTCTGTCCTGAATCTTGTGAAGCCCGAGAATCGCTACCTGCGGGTAGTTGATGATCGGTGTCGATACTAGCGATCCAAACACTCCGCCATTGGTGATCGTGAAGGAACCACCGGTGAGATCGTCCATCGTCAGCTTGACGTCCCGTGCCTTCTTGGCGACAGTCGCGATGTCGCGCGAAATGTCGAGCATACCCTTGCGATCGGCGTCCTTGATGTTCGGTACCACAAGGCCCTGCTCGGATGCGACGGCAATGCCCATGTTGACGTAATTCTTGTACACGATCTCGTCGCCGTCCAACTGCGCGTTGACAACCGGGTAGTCGCGCAGTGCCTGGCATGCAGCGCGTACGAAGAACGGCATGAACGAAAGACGCACGCCATGCTCTTTCTCCACGCGCTCCTTCACACGCGACCGAAGCGCCATCACCGCGCTCATGTCGATCTCGTTGAACGTCGTCAGATGAGCCGTAGCGAGATGCGACTGAAGCAGATTCTCGGCGATGCGTTTGCGGCGGGTTGAGAGCTTCTCCCGCGTTTCTCGCTCGCCTGCTCGCGGGGCCGGTGCGGAGTGTAACGCTGGCGGCCCGCTCGTGACCGGCGCTGTCGGAGATGGAACCTCTGGCGCGGCCTTGGCCGGCTGCGCAGCCGCGGCCGCGATGACATCAGGTTTGCTTACAACTCCGCCTCGCCCCGTCCCCTGGACCGATCCGATATCCAAGCCACGCTCATCTGCTACTCTGCGAGCTGCCGGCGCCGATTTCTGCGGTGCGCCGGTTGCGGGCGTTGTCGTTGCAGGCGCTGCCGCAGGTGCTGCCGCAGGTGCTGCCGCAGGTGCTGCCGCAGGTGCTGCCGCAGGTGCTGCCGCAGGTGCAGGTGAAGCCGCAGCTGGCGGGGTCGCCGCAGACTTCGTCGCGGCGGGTGCGGAGGCCGGCGCAGCCGCTGGAGGTGAAGCTGTCGCGCCGGCTGTTGCTGTCTCGTCGATCTCGCCGAGGACGTCGTCAACGTGAACGACATCTCCCTCCTTTACCGACTGCTTGGTCAGGACGCCAGCGCGCAGTGCCGGCACCTCGACCGTGATCTTGTCGGTATCAAGTTCGAGAACGGTATCGCCAGCATTCACCGAGTCACCCTGATTCTTGACCCAGCGTGAGACGGTCGCCTCGACTATCGACTCTCCAAGGGGGGGAACTTTCAACGAAATCATATCTAGTATCTTGATGTTTGTTTTCTAAATATACCCCTTCACGGAGAGCATTACGGAGAGATTCTGCGCGCTCTAACCATCTCTGGCCACGGTGGGCTCGATCAACTGGAACTCCGTGACGATTTGCCAATTCCTGAGCCCGCTCCGGGTCAAATTCGCGTCCGGATTCTTGCGGCGGCTCTGAATCATCTGGATCTCTTCGTCCTGCGAGGCCTCCCCGGCGTCAATATCACGCCCCCCTGGGTGATGGGCGCGGATGCCGTCGGAATCGTGGATGGAACAGATGAACTCGTCGTCGTCAATCCCGGGATCAGCGACGGAACATGCGAATACTGCCTCCG
>CAJDVC010000057.1_pt1 | contig 13830 bp, 15 predicted proteins | sample 7391211 | NCBI WGS metagenome assembly CAJDVC01 (sample SAMEA7055683, study PRJEB34461) | soil metagenome | biome: terrestrial ecosystem; feature: Peninsula; material: soil | place: Antarctica | collected 2016 | reverse complement strand
GAGGTAGCGCGCGCAGTCGGCGCCGACGCTCTCGCACACGGCTGCACCGGCAAGGGGAACGACCAGGTCCGCTTCGAACTCACGTACGCCGCGTTCGCCCCGGATCTTCCGGTCATCGCGCCATGGCGTGAATGGGACATCCGGAGCCGCGAGGACGCGATTGCTTACGCCGCGCGTCACAACGTTCCCGTCGCCGCGACCAAGGAGAAGATCTACTCCCGCGATCGCAACATCTGGCATATCTCGCACGAGGGCGGCTGCCTGGAAGATCCAGCCAAGTCCGCTCCCGACGATCTGTTCATGATGTCCCAGTCGCCCGAGTCCGCGCCCGACACGTCGGAAGAGGTCACAATCTCGTTCAATCGCGGAACGCCAGTCGCGGTCAACGGCCACACAATGTCACCGGTTCCGCTCCTCGCCATGCTCAACGAGATCGGCGGCCGCAATGGCGTCGGCCGTATCGATCTCGTCGAAGACCGTCTCGTTGGCATGAAGTCCCGCGGTATCTACGAAACCCCCGGTGGTACGCTGCTCTACGCTGCACACAGCGAGCTCGAGCAACTCACCCTAGATCGTCGTACACTCGCTGCAAAGGACCTCATCGCCCCGCGTTACGCCGACCTCGTGTACGAAGGACGCTGGTGGACCGTCGAGCGCGAGGCATACGACGCGTTCGTAAATGTCACGCAGGAAACAGTCACAGGCTCCGTCACGCTTCGACTCTACAAGGGCAATGCAATCGTAGCCAGCCGAGAGAGTGCGTACGCACTCTACGACGAGCGTTTCGTCACCTTCGGCGAGGACGATGTCTACCAGCAGAGCGATGCTGCAGGCTTTATCCGCCTGTTCGGCCTTTCGGCACGCGTTCGCGCGCTCCGTGAGCAGGAACGCACCGCTGCGGAAGCCAGCGGAGATCAGCAAGCCGCCTGACTTTCGGGTCCCAGGGGCGAGCCACCGCGCTCGCCCCTGACCCGCACACCGCGAGGCAGCGCAGCCAGCCCCCTCCTCCCCCCGCTTCTCGCCACCCGCTATACCTTAAGCAAATGACAGCTGACTCCTACAAACTCTGGGGTGGCCGTTTCACCGCGCCCACAGCTCACGCACTCGACGCACTCAACCGCTCGATCGGAATTGATTTCCGACTCTGGCCATTCGACGTACAGCTGTCGCAAGCCTGGGCATCGGCGCTCGCTGAAGCTGGTGTACTCACCGAAGAAGAACGCGATCAGATTCGCGGTGGTCTCGACGTCGTAGCTGAAAAACTCGCGACCAGCGCCAAACCGGAAGAGTCCGACGAAGACGTGCACACGATGATCGATCGAATGTTGCACGCCGAGATCGGCGATCCCGCCTCACGACTCCACACTGGCCGATCACGCAATGACCAGGTAGCCACGGCAACTCGCATGTGGACCATGGACGCCGCGTCGCACATCGATGCAGCCATTCGCGACCTGCAACACGTCATCCTCGATCACGCCGAGCAGCTTCGCACTACGCTGATTCCCGCCTACACTCACATGCAGCGCGCGCAACCGGTATCCGCTGCCCACTGGATCCTCAGTCACTTCTGGCAGCTCGAGCGCGATCGCGCCCGCGTCGCCAACGCCGCATCCTCCGCGTCTTCGCTTCCCCTCGGCTCCGGCGCGATCGCCGGCTGTGCATTCGCGATTCCGCGCGATCAGATCCGGATTGAACTCGGCTTCAACACGCTGTCGCAGAATTCCATCGACGCCACGGGCGATCGTGACTTCGTCGCCGACATGTTGTACGCGATCACCATGCTCGGTGTACATCTTTCGCGCCTCAGCGAAGATCTCATCCTGTATGGGTCAAGCGAATTCGGATTCGTGACCTTCGGCGATACGTTCACGACTGGATCAAGCATGATGCCGCAGAAACGGAATCCGGATGCACTGGAGATTGCACGCGGTTCAGCAGCAAGAATGCTCGGCAACCTCACCTCGCTGCTCGCGACGATCAAGAGCCTGCCAAGCGGCTACAACAAGGATCTTCAGGACGACAAGCGACCGCTATTCGATTCTGTCGATACTATGCTCCTCGTCCTCCCGGCGGTCGCCGGCACGCTTGCAGAACTCCGTTTCAACGCAAAGCGCATGCGCGCGGCGTTGTCATCCACAATGATGGCGACTGACCTTGCCGACTATCTTGTGTCAAAGGGAATCACCTTCCGCGAGGCGCACGGCGTGGTCGGTACGCTCGTGCGAAACAGCGAGTCGACCGGTGTCGACATGAATCAACTGCCATTCACTGTCTTCGCTGCAGCCCATCCGTCGTTCGAACATGACGTATTCGACTGGCTCTCTCCGGATGCGTCGGTCGCACGTCGCAACGTGACCGGTGGTACAGGGCCCGAAGCGGTCGACGAACAGCTTGCCGCAGCGTACGCAGCACTCGGTAGTACGGTGCGCAAATTACAGCTTATTCCCTGAAAACGAGGCACGTGAATGTCGGACTCGCAGCAGGATACTCCGAAAGGGCCTGACTTGAGGGCGGGAGTCCCCGCAGCATCGATCGCAGACGGGTCGATGCTGCTTGGCAACGTCGATGGTGAACCCGTACTTGTGGCACGCAGCAGTGGATCGCTGTACGCGATTGGAGCGACTTGTACGCACTACGGCGGCCCACTCGCAAATGGAATCATCGTCAACGACACGGTGCGTTGCCCCTGGCATCACGCCTGCTTCAGTCTCAAGACCGGTGAGGCGCTGCGCGCACCTGCACTTGATAAGGTCGCGTGCTTCCGCGTAGAAGAGACTGACGGAATAGTTTTCGTGCGAGAGAGCACCGAACCACCGTCGGTCTACCTGCGCACACTGGCAAGTCCGCCAACATCGATCGTGATCGTCGGAGCCGGTGCTGCGGGCGTCGCCGCGGCAGAAATGCTACGCCGGTGCGGCTACGCAGGAACCATCAAGCTTTTTGATCAGTCCCACTCGGCGCCCGTTGATCGACCCAATCTGTCCAAGGACTACCTCGCCGGACATGCGGAGGAAGAATGGGTCAATCTTCGCCCCGAAGAATTCTACACCTCCAACAAAATCGAACTGATCCGCGGTGAGCGCATTGCACGCATCGACACCAAATCGCGCAACGTCGTAACTGAAACCGGCGCAATATACAGATTCAGTGCTCTGCTGCTGGCGACTGGCAGTTCGCCAGTCAGACTTCCCTTGCCCGGTGCGGATCTTCCGTCGGTTCACTACCTCCGAACACTGAACGACAGTAACGCGATCATCGCGGCCGCGCAACAAGGCAAGCGCGCTGTTGTTATCGGAGCAAGTTTCATCGGCCTTGAAGTTGCCGCGGCTCTTAGAGAGCGCGACATCGCTGTTACGGTCGTCGCTCCGGAATCCCTTCCGCTTGAGCGTGTACTTGGCGCTGATCTCGGTCGCATGATCAAGTCTTTACACGAGAGCAAGGGCGTTGTATTCAACCTGGGCGCGAGTGTGAAATCCATCACCGCTAACTCTGTCGAACTTGCAAATGGTACGTCTCTGGCGGCCGATTTCGTCGTGATTGGCGTAGGAGTTCGCCCCGAGGTCTCGCTCGCTCAGGACGCAGGATTGCACGTCGATAACGGCGTCGTGGTGAACGCCACGCTGGAGACATCTGCACCTGGCGTGTTCGCCGCTGGCGACATCGCTTCATGGCCCGACCCGCGCGCCGGCCAGATTCGTGTTGAACACTGGGTAGTCGCCCAATGCCAGGGCCAGGTCGCTGCGCGCAACATGCTCGGTGCAGGCGAGCCGTTCACGCTGACTCCGTTCTTCTGGAGCAGACACTTCGGTGTGAGAATCAACTACGTAGGCCATGGAGCGCGCGATGACACAGCTCGCATTGACGGAAGCGCAACTGCGCATGACTGCACGGTTACATACACGGCATCGTCCGGCGCTGTTTCCGCTCAAGCAGATGTCGGTCGCGACAAGGCCAACCTTTTTGCCGAAGCGCGTCTCGACGGCGAGTTGCGCTAACTCTAATCGTTGATCATCCATGCTGATCTGGCTCTACGTTGCCGTTGGAAGTGCCGTTGGAGGCGTCGGCCGCTATGTAGTGGGTGGCGCCATCCAGCAACGGTTTGGTCTCGCATTTCCCGCGGGCACTTTGCTGATCAACATCACGGGTAGCTTCCTGATTGGATTCATCCTGCGACTCGCCCTCGGCGGCACTCAGATGTCGCCGGAAACTCGCATTCTGCTGACGACTGGATTCTGTGGCGGATTTACGACGTTCTCAACGTTCTCTTACGAAACCGCCACGTTGATTGAGGGCGGCCAGTACCGCCGTGCTGCCACTTACGTCGTACTGAGCGTTGTAGTGTCGGTGGTCGCTACGTTTGCCGGCTTTGCGCTCGCCCAGTCGGCTCTCACCTTCCGCGGTCGAGTGTAATCATGTTGCATGGTCTGAAGGGCGAACGCGTCCTCATGCGAATCCACATCGGTGAGCGGGATCGCTATCGCGGCAAGCCGCTGTATGAGGCTATTGTCAATCTCCTGCGCGATCGGGGATACGCGGGCGCAACGGTGTTTCGCGGTGTCATGGGGTTCGGCGCGAGCGGCCGCGTGTCAGCAGATCGCATGGAACTGCTCTCGTTCGACCTTCCACTTGTGATCGAGTGCGTTGAGACTCAGGAGAACATCGAGACGATTCTTCCTGAAATTGATGAGATGATCGACGCTGGTCTCATCACACTCGAACGCGCGAAGGTGATTCTCTACCGCAGCAAGCGCGATGATGCTCCCGTGCATAGCCTTCCAGATGAGGCGCGACTGGATATCACCGGCGACTGGCAGAAGCACGACTGAAAACAGCCCCCGGCCAGTAGAGCTGACCGGGGGCTGTTGGCTAGTACGAATGCTGCTGTCTAGAACATCACGCCGAAGGTGATCGGAATGAATGCAGTGCTTCCGCCCCCGTCGTTATTGAAGTGATTATATCGCGCTTCGACGAATGCGTTGAATCCCGAAAGCGGAATCGTCAGACCACCACCCACGTCGAAACCGAACTTCGTGCTTCCGCTCGCGGAGTAGGTCGTGCCGCCAGAAGTCGTGCTGGAGCCCGGAGTGAATCCACCGATGCCACCTATGATGTACGGGCGAATTCCCGTTGCCGTCGGCACTTCGTACAATGCGTTGGCCGTGTACGACCAGATGTGCACGTTGCTATTGCCCGAACCCTTGGCTCCGAAGTTGTCATAGTTGACGTCTCCGCGGAAACTGATCGGCAACGTTGGCGTTCCAAGCGCAACATGGCCGCCAAGGTTATACCCCGTGTTGACGAAGTTGGACAGGTCGCCAGACGGTATCGAAGCGCCACCCGAAATGCCAAGTGAGAACGGCTTCGTGGCGCTTGTCACTCCCTGTGCACCGGCGAGGGTGGCACTGGATGCGGCAATTGCTGCAATCGCTACAATTTTTGAAAACATTGACATACACGCTCCGAGTTTTAGTTAAGTGGTTCCAACCAAACGCGCCTCGGATCCTCAGATCCTCGGCGCGTGTCCAACATCGTGCTTCGCTCTACTAGTAGTCATGACGAACGAAAAGGTTTCCTGTCAACCGTCCGACGTCTCGCTACTAAAACAGGATCCCGAAAGTGATCGGTACAAAATGGTACGTTTGGGAGTTGGACCGGTTGATGGCATGGTAGCGGACCTCAAGGAAGGCGGCTGTCTCCGCGAAAGGCAGTGCGAAGCTGATCCCTGCCCCGCCATTCGTGCCCCAGTCATTTTCCCGCTTGGCGGCCCCAGGGAGCCGGAGCGGATAGTAGCCTAACCCTCCGATCAAATAGGGCTTGGCGTATCCAGCCCTGAATGGGACGATCAGGTTCGCGGTCGCCGAGTTTAGATGAATGTCTCCTGCGGTAGTGCCAGAGTTCGTCTTGCTCTTGAACTCACTGTATTGATAGTCGAGCCGGAGACCCATCGGAGCGTCTTGCGGGCCCATGCTGATAATAGCCAGACCGGTTGGCCCCGCCTTGAAATTGTTGTCCAGTATTCCCACGGGGAGAGAAGCACCCGCAGCGATTCCAAAATGGATCGACCGCTGTGCTCCGGCCGAACTCGCCAGTGTCAAACCAGCCACCATCACCGTAGCATACACCGACAACCGCATATATATTTATCCTAATAATTCAGGTTAATTCTAAATATCCTTGATTGGTAGGATATTATGCCTTCCTACAACACGACGACAGTGGCATCTGCGCTGGGAGTCACTCCGAAATGGCTCGATAACCTTCTATCCCACAACGACTTGGATGGCTCGCAGCGTGTCTCCCAAGGCGTCTCCCGGAGACTTTCATTCGACACCGTAACAATGCTCGCCCTCGCAAAGGAACTCATTGATACGATCGGCATGAAAGCCCCAGCTGCGATCAGCCTCGCCGCTCAACTCCTCAACTCCAGCACCGGCGAACTCATCGTTTCCCCACGACTGCGCATCAACGTGCAGCCGGACGGCCTCCAGGCTGATGTTCTGGACTCGCTGGCCCGTGCCGTAGAAATAGCTCCGTCACCACGAAGAGGACGCCCGCCCAAAAGATAAGTCGAGTCCCTGCTCGGCGCGCCTCGCGCTAGCGATTTCTAGCAACACCCCCGCAACACCCTCGCAGCATCCTCACGACTCCCCAACTGCAGCATCCTGAAAGCGAAACAGGGGCGCCTCTTGCCGAGACGCCCCTGTCTGCCATTGCTGGGATCCTGCTGCTACCCGTTCAAGCGGGCAACGTTTTCCGCCGCCGGGCCTTTCTGGCCCTGGACGATGTCGAATTCCACCGCTTCGCCTTCCTGCAACGACTTGAAACCGTTGCCCGTTATGGCGCTATAGTGGACGAAGCAGTCCTTCTGACCGTCGTCGGGAGTAATGAAGCCGAAACCCTTCGCGTCGTTAAACCACTTCACTTTTCCAGTCGTGCGCATTCCAACTAACTCCTGAATTGAAACTTGTCCCGAACCAGGAAACGCCTACCCCAACTGCATGCCGGTAGCTCGGGTCCCCCTGCTGACCCATAGGACGATCCTATGCTGGGCCCCAAGGTATTGAGCACCTGAAAATTAGGCAATAGACAAGTTTTTCCCGGCTAAACCAAATACCGCCACGGATCATTGATCGACCCGGAACCCCCGCACAAAGTTCTGCGTCTCTCCAAAGCAACTCGTCGGTATGCCACGGTGCTCGTTGTACGACAATGTCACCCTTTGCCCTTCAGCGAGTTGAAGGGCTTTTGCCACCGAATCGTTGCGTATGGTGAAAGGGAAACTTGCTGCAGTCGTTGTGTCGGCAACACCAGGCGCCGGCGACATGGCTAGTTCCCCTTCCCACGTCTTACACAGCCAGCCACGCTGTGAGAGGTTCCTGACATATCCCGAACGCTGACTCGAGGCATACACGAATCCCAGCGTCACCCAGACCCAGATAGCGCAGGCCACAACCACGACACCAATCACGGGAAGACCTACTTTCAGCCAAAAACGCCGTCGCTTCCTGCCCACGGGTTTCGGTCCGGGTTCCATCTCGTTCTCAGCCATCGGTTTCCTCTCTCCGGTTACTTTTCAATCATGTCCTTTGGACCGCGCAGAAGCACGGTAACAACCCTCGTAGGCGATGTCGCCGTTGGCTCGGACCATCCCGTAGTGGTCCAGTCCATGACCAACACGGATACAGCGGATATCCCTGGCACCGTAGCTCAGGTAGCAGCGCTCGCGGCGGCAGGATCCCAGCTGGTACGTGTGACCGTCAATAACGATGCCGCGGCAGCTGCAGTGGCCAGCATTGTCCGGAATCTCGCCGACATGGGTATCGACGTTCCGATCATCGGCGATTTCCATTACAACGGCCACCTGTTGCTCGCGAAATACCCGGATGCGGCACGCACTTTAGCGAAATATCGCATCAATCCGGGTAACGTGGGTGGCAAGCGTCACGATGAACACTTCCGCACCATTGTCCAGATAGCGATCGATAACGCAAAGCCGGTTCGTATTGGTGTCAACTGGGGATCGCTGGACCAGGATCTCCTCACCTCGATGATGGACGAGAACGCCAAGCGCCCGACCCCGCTCGATGCGCACGAAGTCTATGTGGAGGCGATGCTCGAAAGCGCGCTCCGCTCGGCGGCCCTGGCCGAACAAACCGGACTGGGGCATGATCGTATCATCATCTCTGCGAAGGTGTCTGGAGTAGATGATCTGGTTCATGTCTATCGCTTGCTAGCCGCCCGCTGCGACTATCCGCTTCATCTCGGACTCACCGAAGCTGGACTCGGAATGAAGGGAATTGTTGCAAGCACAGCCGCTTTATCCATACTGCTAAGCGAGGGAATCGGTGACACCATTCGTGTATCACTGACACCCAAACCGGGCGGCGACAGGACCGAAGAAGTTCTGGTCGCACAACAGATTCTCCAATCACTCGGTCTACGATCTTTCGCTCCGCAAGTTACGTCGTGCCCTGGATGCGGTCGTACAACATCCACGTTCTTTCAGCACATGGCGCAGGATATCCAGACCTACCTTCGCGAACAGATGCCGGCGTGGCGCGTGCAATATCCCGGCGTCGTCGAAATGAAAGTCGCTGTCATGGGATGCATCGTCAACGGGCCCGGCGAGAGCAAACACGCCAACATCGGAATCTCGCTTCCCGGAACGTTCGAGGATCCCAAAGCGCCCGTGTACGTGGATGGGAAACTTGCCGTTACACTCAAGGGCGACAACATCGTGCCCGAGTTCCTGGAACTCCTCGATGCGTATGTGGAACGAACCTACGGCGCCGATATCCCGAGCGAGTCCACTGCTGCAGTAGCAAGCTGAGCTGGATAGCCAACGGGGCGGCGGCGTAAACCCGCAACGGTCGCCTGTACTAACACAACCCCGCTCGCGCTCTACCTGGCAAACCGCGCGAGAATCGCAGACAGGCCAACTTCGTCATCTGTATCGAATGTCTCGATGCGTTCCGAATCGACATCGAACACAGCAATCAGCTCACCGCTCGAGTTTGTTACTGGCAGTACGATTTCGGATTGAGACCGTGCATCGCACGCGATGTGATCCGAAAATGCGTTGACGTCCGCTACTATGATAGCGCGCCGCTCAGCCGCAGCCGTGCCACATACGCCGCGCCCGAATGCGATCTCAAGACAGCCCAGAGTGCCTTGGTATGGCCCCACGCGCATCAGGACACCGGGCTTGACGACCCTGTAGAATCCGGTCCACAAAAACCCGAAAGCGTTGTGGACCAGTGAACTCACAGTCGCCATCTCGGCGACCTCATCGTCGATTCCATCCAGCACGGCAGCAATTTGTGCTGCCAGCTCCTCATAAGCCTGCTTCTTGGGAACTCCCCGCAGGTCCAGTGTTACTTCTGCCATGTATTCAAGTTAGCCCGTTCGACAAGCCTACTTGAAGATCCCGAAATGGCCGAGGACGTACCAGAGTACGATGAAGATGAGAATCGTCCCACAGCCGCACCCGCCGCCGCCCAGCTTCTTGGCGCCATAGCCCGCCGCTAACCCTCGTAGAATTTTGCTCATGCGGCGCCTCTCTGCACGGACCGTACCGAAGGAACACTGGGAGCTACCGCCCGGGGTGCTGTTTCATTCCGCCCCGTAAATCGTCTTTCCCTCACGCCGATCCCCAATCGCGACAGGTCCCAATATCTCGCATCCTGCTTTTTTTACATCACCGATGAAGATCCGACTCCCGGCCAGACAACACGTCGTCTCGCGCACCACCATCCTGCTCGCCAGTTCGTTGCTCGCTGCAGCAGTCGCGGCGGCGCAGACCACCGCACCGAGCCTGATCGGAGCCTGGCGCGCCGATACACCGCTACCGAACGGTGTGGTCCAGACTTTCAGCTTCACCGCCGACGGAAGCTTTGACCTCACAAAGGATCTCTCAGTAGACGGGACTTACCAGGTCGACGGAAACCGACTCATCGAGACCGTATCATTACCGAGCGTTGGTGCATCACACACCGACACAGCAACCTTTACGATTGCTGGAGACTCCCTGATTGTGAATGAACAGGGCGCAAAAGTGCCGCGCGTACTCCACCGCTCCGGCTCATCAGCGTCCACGCAGTCCATCGTTGGTGACTGGACAATTCAGGTCGGTGCGCAGATGGCTGCGCACTATGTGTTCGCCGCCGACGGTTCAATGCACGTGCGAGCACGCGTCGGCGATGAAAGAGGCAAGTACGTCGTCAGCGCCGACACATTGCATCTTTCAAACGATGAGTCCTTCCAGCTCCCGGCAATCGCTCAGTTCGCAATCGCCGACAGCGTGCTGACTCTCACTCCGCCCAGCGGAAAACAGCCGCGCCACTTTCACAAGGTGCCGCTGCGTTAGCACAAACGTTACACACGTGGACGCTCATCGTCCCACAGCACGATTCCATATACCAGCTTGCCAGCGGATCTGAGCCCCTTGACCGCCGCACGTAGAGTGGCAATCCGGGTCACGCCAACCTGTGCGCAAATAATTACGTCCGGGGCTGGGACTATCGTATTCGTCGCAAGCATGGCGTAGTTGATTGGTACAGCCATGACAATAAAATCATAGCGCCGCGCCATTCGCTCCAGCGCGTCGTGCATTTCACGCACCGCTTCGGGCTTCGCGGTGGTGATGTCACCGTGCCCACTCGGCAGAACTGCGAGCGGCCTGTCTCGTCCAATCGTCTTTGTAATTATTACGGTTGACAGTTCTCGTCGACCCGCAAGAACGTCCTGAACGCCAGCTGCCGGCTCTACGTGCAGTATTGACGCAATCATGCTCGTCGAGGGGTCGCCGTCGACGAGCAATGCGTTGCGCGCTTCGTATGCCGCTACCGCAGCAATGTTTGCCGCTACCGTTCCGACAACAACCGGTATGTCGCCCGTAAGCGTGATAATTGGCACGCGCGCCTCGGTCGCGGCGAGGTGCAGATACAGCGTTCTGTAACGCTCGGAAGTTACGTCGATCAATGGCGGCGTTTCAACATCCGAGCTTCGTCGCGCTCGCTCCAGCACGGGACTTGGCTTCAGCACGCTCAACACGCGGACGTTTGCTACGGCTTCACCCTCTCGCATGTGCGCAACACGCGGATGACGTAACTCACCCACAAAAACCACTGTGAAACCGACTGCAAGCGAGATCACGAGCGCAGAGCCCAGCATAGCAATGGGAGGCGCCCCAACGTTCGCGACGGCGCGTGCGCGCTTCGCTACGGTATCGATCACCGCGTTGGAGTGACGCATGGAGTCGAGCAGGTGTTGCGCATTGGTGAATTGTTGCGTTGCGTTCTGCTTTGCGATTACGAATCCGGTGGTATCAATGCGCGTGACCGTTGCGACGGGAAGCGGTGGTGGCGGAGCGAGCAGCGGCGCCAGGCGCGCCCGCAGTTCCGATCGCCGCTCGGTAGCAGCATCGCGAATGAGCCTTCCCAATTCGTTCACGCGTGCAGTCAGCGCAACGTAGATGGGATCGCCAGCGCCAAGTGCGCCGAATGGCGCGCGTAACTTGTCCACCTGATCCAGCGAATCCATCCATACACGAACGCGCTGATTTCCCACCAGCGCACGTGACGATCCGAGCGATTTGAAAGCTGGCGGCAGCGGCGATTCCGCAGCGCGCTCCATATCGGTTTGAAGCGTTGTCAGGAGCACACTCAGAGAATCGCGCTCTCCACGAAGCGCCGACGACAGCGTGTCCTGCGGAGCCGGATTGGACTGCCTCTCCAGTGATATGACTCGCCTGGCGGCTGCGAGCGCGGAGTCAGCCTGGCGAATCGAACCGCGCGCAAGAATCAGCGCGTCGATCGCACCTGTCGAGTCGCCGCTCTTCTGGACCACACGAGAGGTGCCAGTCGCCGCAACTTGAGCTGTCTCATGTGGGCTTGCGATCAGACCAAGCAGCACGCCGACGAAGACAATGCCAGCAACGCTGCTCATCAGCACGCGACGCCTTAGTGCGTTACGAGCTCGTGCTGCAATCCAGACATACGTCGCGTTATCTGGTTCCATTCACCGTCAGTTCAGAGCCTGCGCTGGCGGATCGCCGCACCCACACAAGCATGCGACTCGGTGTCAAGCTACCGCCGACTGTATCCATACCCATAGACGACCGTGACTCTTTGTCGTCTCCATGGACATTAATAGCAAACCGGCTGTCTCAGAGCATGTAGCGCCCCGGGACAGCCGGTCAGATGCGTCAGTCCGGTTTTTTTACTGAACCGTGATCGCCTGCTTCATGTTCATCGCCAGGTGCGGCGTGCAGTGCGCCTCGTACGTTCCCGCAGGAATCTTTGCAAACGAGATCGTGTATGTCGCGTTCGGCTGGATGAGCAGCGGGCCAGCAAGGTCGCTCATCTGGTTCGGCATGTTCGCCGAGAGCTGTGGCTTGACCGCGGCTGGAATCAATGCCGGATCAAATGCAACGTCGTGTGGGCCACCGCTGACGTTCGTGTAACGGATGCCGTCCCCTTCCTTGATCGTGATCGTCGCCGGATCAAATCTGTAACCCTGCGCATCGCCAATCATCTTCACATCGTGGATCGTGCCAGTGATCGGAGCCGCGGCAACGGCACCAGCCGCTGCTGTCGAGGTCGATCCTGCAGCCGCTGGAGCGGCAGCAGTTGTATCAGCCGCGGGGGTCGCGGCAGCCGTTGTATCGGCAGCCTTCTCGCCACCGCCGCATGCTGCGAGCATGAGGGCGCTGGCCGCTATGGCAGTAAAACCGAAATACCGCATCTGCTTTATTCTCCTGGATAGGTGCGCTCGCGAGGTTTCCCGTGAGCATTGTGAAACTATTCACAATTGGCCCGACATTCAACGTTGACAGCTGTTCCACTCCCTATCAGATTCCCAGAATGGCTCGCACTGCTACCCACCACGCGCAGCATCATCTCCATGTCCTGACGGGCCGGGGAAGTTGTCGCATGTGATGGGCTGACCAGCCGATCCACTGCTTCCGGGCTCGTCCAATTCTCTGGACGGGCCCTTTTTGTTTGCCCAATACCCCTGAAACTCCGCCTGAACACCTCAAATGAATCTGAAAACATCGAGGACCGCACCTCCCGCCACGCGATCCCGCGTTGCGGTCGATCCGATCCTCCGCATCGCACTCCCTAACAAGGGGCGCCTAGCCCAGGAAACCCGTGCCCTCTTCAACGACGCCGGACTCGAGGTCCGTGCGCTCAGCGACAGAGCTCTCCGCGCATCACTCGGCGGCGAGTTCGAAGCGATTTTCGTCAGATCCCAGGATATCCCCGAGTTCGTCGCCGACGGTGCGGCAGACGCTGGCGTGACCGGACTGGACATTATTACCGAAAGTCGCCTCGAGATTGTCAGCCAGCTGGATCTGGCGTTCGGTAGATGTCGACTCGTCGTTGCGACTCGCGAAGAAAACGGCGTGTCCGCCGTTGAAGAGCTGCGACCGGGCACTCGCGTCGCAACATCCTTCCCCAGCCTCACCAGGCGCTTTTTTGAGAATCAGGGGCTCGACGTAGTAATCGTTCCCATTTCCGGTGCCGCGGAGATAGCGCCTCACCTCGGCATTGCCGACGCGATCGTGGATCTGGTGTCCACCGGTTCCACGCTCAAGACCAACGGCCTTCGCGAGATCGGGACGATCATGTGGTCCACAGCTCAGCTCGCTGTCGCTCCAGATCGATCGGCTTGGGCTCCAGCGAAAGAAACTGCCCTTCAGGAGCTCTCAACCGCACTCGGCTCGGTGACGTCGGCGCGGGGGCAACGGTACCTCATGGCCAACGTCCCGCGTGACAGGCTGGACACGGTTCGCAAAATCCTGCCCGGCCTGAACGGCCCGACAGT
>CAJDVC010000122.1_pt1 | contig 13901 bp, 16 predicted proteins | sample 7391211 | NCBI WGS metagenome assembly CAJDVC01 (sample SAMEA7055683, study PRJEB34461) | soil metagenome | biome: terrestrial ecosystem; feature: Peninsula; material: soil | place: Antarctica | collected 2016 | reverse complement strand
CTATCGAACACGATGTCCTGCGCGCCATGATACAGCACGTAGCGCCCCATCTCATCGAGTCGTTCCCCGCCCTCGACGATCTTGAGAAAATGATTTCCGGCGAGCTGACCGACTTTGCTTGCGAAGAGTGACGAGCCATACGCGAACAGCAGCTCCGTTTCGCTGATGCCACCCGGATACCAGAGCAGATCGCCGCGCGACGGATGGCTTGTTTGGTTTTCATCGCCGACGCCAAGCGTATAATCGCCGAGCGGGATCCAACACGCTTCGCCGCTCCACCGGGCGTGGATGAGACGCTGGCGATAGGGAAGTAACGCTGCGAAGGCAGCGCAGGTTTTGGGAGCGCGATCGGCAAGGACCTTTGCAGTGAAGACGAACGTATTCGCGACAGTGATCGTGATCAGGTCAATCATCGGAGTGTCAGCAGTTGTGGACTTGATTGACGCACGGTCTCAAACCGGGGCCGCGTCGCCACGGTCATTATAGTCGATTGCTACTCGCTCAATTACGTAACTCGGGCGTGGTGCGGAGTCTCGCACGGAACTGCGTGTGGCACGACGTACATCCACGCTGCACGTCGCTGTATGCCGCGAGGAAGGCGTCGAGGTTTTTCGCCTGTGCGGCGGCGTGCATCCGCTCCGCAGCAAGGTGCACCTGCATGTCCACTGAATCGAAGGCAGGGGTCTCGCGCCCCAGTATCCGCTCGATCCGCTGCAACTCCTCGGCGGAGATCTCGGAGTGTCCCGCGATAGCCGCCGAGTGCACGGTCATCTCATCGTAGTTTTCCGTCCATAGCGCATTGCCGAGACCCGACATCTCCACCGCGAGATGCTGCATTATGGGGCGAAGAGCTTGCGGTGGCCCCGACGAAGAGTCGCCGGCGGCAACGTGCATGCTATGATCGACAACCGCGGCCGCTGGCGTTGCCGAATCGCCCGATCGGGCATCCCCCGACGGGCGATTGCACGCGAGCAGACCCGCGGCGCCAAGCAGCGCGATTGTGGCCGACATTCTCGCGTTTCTGCGGTCGTTCTGCATCACTGCCTCACACGGCGAAGGGTTTGCGCAAACGCATCCTGCCGACAAACAGCCGTTCGAGCCAGTCGACCGGCGTGTGCGCCACAACCGCAACAATCGTTCTCGATCAGCCCGCACCCCTCAGCACGGACCTGCAATCCACGCGAACCGGTGTCACGTTACGCTTACCGCTGCGGCACGCCACGCCGCCGCGTCGTTGTCCGCGCGCCGCACCGTTGCGAGGTCCACGACAACGCCTGTTCCTGCCCGGCGGATGTCAAAGCGATCGAGATCACGCGATTCGCGACCGCTGTCATGCGCTCCGTCCGGCCGAAACCGAGCCTTGTGCTTGGGACAGAAGACACGATTCTCCGCCTGTCTCCATTCCAGCGTCGCGCCACGATGAGGGCATTTGAGTGAGAATGCGTACATCTGGTTCTGCCAGCGCGCGAGAATCACATCGTTGGCGGCATCCACGTACACACCGTCGCCCGCCGGTATCGTATAGGACCGCACGTTACCGCGCGCCAAGCTGGGTTCGATCGTGCTGACCGCCGCGGCGAAGGCCGTGGAGCGCATGGCGCCGAGTGCGCCGAGCGCCGCGGCTGCGGCAAATCCGGCACGCTGGAGAAAGAGTCGCCGGCCCATCGTGGCGAGCTCACAATCCGAACAGTCGTCTCCCTTGGGTTGCTGGATGTCATTGGCCACGGCGCGTTTCCTCCATGGATTGCCCGGGAGCGACAGCGCCGCCCGTGCGAGTTGAGTCCGGCTTGGCATAAGCGCTTGCCGCGCCTTGAGCGTACACGAGCTCGCCACCGCTGTGCCCCACGTTGGCGCCGACTCCGACCATCCCAACTGCGCCAACGGCCGCGACGATACGCGCCGACCGACCGATTGCGCCGGGTGCGAAGCCCGCGGCGGTGACGAGAACCAGGACACCGGAAAGCTTGAGAAACAGGTCCGCCGCGTCCTCGTGGCGGTCCAGCGAGGCGCCTGAAACGATGTCCTCGACCTTGTCCTCCTGTGACTCACCTGTCTCAACCGCGGCCCACGCGCTCAGTGCCAGAGCGACGGAAAACGCCGCCGGGATCGCCCAGGCTCGCCTGATCGCCGATCCGCGCCGGATTGTCCAGAGCGCACCGATGGCGAAGAGCGGAAGCAGAAAAACGAGTACAATTGGAAAGTGCACTATGGCTGGATGTAATGGATCGGGTATCACGAAGTTCTCTCTGAAAAGGTCTCCGATAAGTTCAACATTCGATCGTTGTCCCGGTATCCGACGTTTGCCGCCCATGCGGCCAAAACGGCAGCTATCCGGCACATGACGTATGAAGGACTGGGACTTGAGAGCGGCGCTCCGGCGATCGAGATGTTGTGCTATCGGGCGCGGAGTTCCAGGCCGTCGATAGAATGGATACACAGCGCGATTCGTCGAGATTCTTAAAACGGACGGATAAGCGCGCCCTTACTCGACGTCGGGGGCTCCACAGCCCGCGAGCGCATACACCGAAAAAGAATTTTCGAATTGGTCCGCCGACAGCTGAGAGACCTGTCCCACGACGCGGCGCGCAGCGGCGCACTGTCCTTCTTCAGCATAAGTCCAGGCGAATTGTCGTCGCGCGTCAGACGTCACGGCGCGAGGATCTGCGCGTGGCAGTGCGGACAGGTTCCCGTCGCCCTGATCAACTCGACGAGATAAGTACCCACCCAAGAACGAATCCACCCAGAGCTGCAGCGACGCCTCCCCATTGGCGCAAGTCGCCGCTGTGGCAAAGATAGGCAGCTCCGAGCGCGGAGAGATCCTCGCGGCGGAGAATCAGTGCGTCATCTGCGACGGTCGTGGAGAGTTCAGTCTCTGAACACACTTCGCCTTCAGCCTCCAGCGATACACTCAAGTATCGAACCCGCGGTCAAGAATTGTCCTGCGTCAGTCACCGTGTATCGCGCAAGATTTGACCCTGCATCGCCGCGGAGGATTCGTTCAGCGCGAGATGTTGAGCTGCAGCGACGCGAGCCGGTACGGCTCCGCCCGCTCGACAGTAAACGTCATAGACATCGTACCTCCACGGGAGGCATTGACAGTGACCGTGAGCGATGTCGGCGTCGCCTCGTCCACCGTCGCGAGTTCGAGCCGACCGTTCTCCGCGTAAATCGTCTTGTACCGCTCCACGCGAAGAGAAGTAGGCCGCGTCGAGTCGCTCACCGCCTCGGCGTCGTAGAAACGGCGTACGGAATCGGGCTCACCACTGTTATACGCGCGAAGGAAATGCGCGGCGATGCGGCCAACGGGCGAGTCGGGGAGCGTCGCCGCGGCGCCGGCGCCGTTCCCGCCACCAACGATTCGCCGCGCCGGCCCGGGCCCCGCCGCGCCGAGCCACGTCGTCACTGGCTGCACGATCGCATCCGCAGCGGGCGGATCGAGATTCTCTAGCACGATCAGATCGTAGCCCCCCGGCAGCCCTTCGGCGACGACACCATTCGAGCCAGGGCTCCCGCCGGCGACAATCGAGCGTTGTGCGTCGATCGGTAGCCCGAAGGTACCCGCGCGACTCGAGCGGATGAATTTGAGCAGGTCGCCCGCAGACGAATATGCGCCGCCAGCCGCGCTCCCACGGCTCGGCTGGATGCTCTCGGCTGGCATGAGCGGCGCGGCGGCAGCTGCCTCGGCGACACCTTCCCGCTGACGTGTGTAGCCAACCGACGCGAACGGCGGCAGAGAATCACGCGAGAAATAGCCGGAGCTCGTCATCCCTGCTGGATCGAAGATGTGCTTTTGTACGTACTCGTAGTAACTCTCCCCCGACGCGCGCGCGACGATCTCGCCGAGCACGACGTAGCCAGCGTTGGAGTATTCCTCGCGCGTGCCGGGTGTGAAGTGCAACGGGTCGTTCACGAATAGCGGGATATAAGCAGCGTTGCTGCGGAGCGTCGAGAAACGCTGGAAGATGTCTCCGCCGATCCCGGAGCGATGTTCAAGCAGTTCGCGAATCGTGACAATGCGCGCGACTTCACGATTCGGGTAGTCGGGCCACACGCTCGCGATGGTCGAGTCGAGATGCAGCTTCCCCGCCGCCGCGAGTTGCGCGACCGCCACCTGGGTGAAGCGCTTTCCGATCGAGCTGAGATTGAACGACGAACCCACCGTATTAGCGCGCCGCGCTTCACGATCGGCGAAGCCATATGCATGCTCGAAGATCGGCTGGCCATCCTTTGTTACGAGGATCACTCCGGAGAGCGCGCCGCGAGCCGCGAGCGAGTCGGTGAGCTTCGTCAGGCGGGCGAGCAGCTCCTCGGTGCCTATCTTCGGAGTCTGGGCCCCGCCGACAGATGCAACGGAGAGCGCGAGAGCGATGGTACCGAGGTAGCGGGCGAAACGATTCACGGCAAGCATGCGAACCTGTCTATGAGGAGGTGTAACAAGGACACCGCCGCCCCTCGAATCGTGAGCGCGCGCGTCCGCTCTCTCGCCAGCGTGGGCGACAGCTTCGACGCCGAGGAAGTCGCACAGGACTCGTTCGCGCAATATCGCGCAATATCGGCGCCGCAATATCGGGGTCAGATCTTCAAGGGCGACCCGTTGCAAGCCCGCCAATGAAGAAGCCAAAGCCAAGCACGCTGTCGCAGTGCGGACAGGAATACATGACTTCTTTCTTGATCAGGCCAACGACATCCTTGTGTACGTAATCGGAGTCCGCGGTTTCGCGATGCGTGTCACTCAACATGACGGTTGCTTTGCAATCCGGGCACTTGGCCATACAGACTCTCCTGTGATGAGTGAAGGTTATTTAGTGAAGTCTAACACCGGAATTCAGCTGCGCAGCCGTGGGGCTGGTCCTGTGAATTCGGCTGAAACCCGGCGCGGCTTCGATTCGTCAGACGCCTGCACGGTATCCTATGGCTCCCCGAGCCTCGGAGCGCGGGCAATAGTACCGTCCGGTTGCTGCTGCACGTAACCAGTCACCCGACCTCGCTCGTCGCGTTCGAAGACGATCATCGGCGCCGACCGCTCAGGGCTGAAGGTATTCTGTGAAACCGGATACAAGTGCGCACCGGGTGAACCCATCAACGCCTCGTACGTTGACTGCGCTACCAGATATCCGTTGTGAAAATGAACGTCGTCGATGTAGCCGTTGCCCCGGTCGTAGCGACCTGCGAACGGCGCGAGTGCCAGCGAGTCCAGGCTCGTCGTGTCCGGCGCATGCACAAGCCACGTCTGCGTATGACGAAGAAGCTGCCAGCGGCCTGCGTCACGAATGAAAGTGTCGCTCGCACGCGATGTGAAGACCGTGCGGTATTCTCGAAAGGTGCGCGTGGTGGTGAGCCTGTAATCAACGGTCGCGGTGCCACCTCTCTCCCACGTCTCGACACTGTCCATCTGATATTCGAGCCGGATGTCAGGAATTGGTCGACTCGCCGCACCCATGAGTTGTTGCTTGGTGGCGACGTCGCCGCTGCTGCCGAAAACCCAGCGCAGGTCCACAGAGAGCAGCGCGCGCAGCGCGACCGTGTCCGCGCCGGAAATCGACGCATACACGCCCCGCGCCGCAGTCGCCGCTGCGCTCGGCGTTTGTGCGGCCACCGTGGACGTAGCGAGGAACATGGCCATCGCCATGGACAGGTATTTTCGACGCTCCAACGGTGGATTTCTCCGGTAAGCAATGAATACCGGGTTCCTCACCCGATCGGCGTGCCCGGCGGCAGCTCGATCACTCCCGTTGCCTTCGACGGCGCGATCCGACGATCCAGCCAGTTGCGCACATCGCGCACAACTTCACCGTTCGCCGCGCGGTCGTCCGCGTCGCTCGTCGTCGCGGTCGATAGTGTCTTCGCCAGTCGATTCAACTGATCGTCCGCCACCGCGCGCACATCGGCGGTCGCCCGCTGATTCTCCGCCAGAGCGAACAGCGCGTCAACCACCGCGCGCCTCGCCTGCCGACGGACGCCGAGCTGATACGGCGTTGTCGCTGCAGATGTCGTGTACACGCTTGCGATCATCTTCCCGATCACCTCGTCCGCCGACGGCGAAGCAGCATCACGCGAGTGGAATGAGATTACCCGCTCAATACGATCGGGCTGTAGAATTCCGTCCGCAACATTGCTCGCCAATGCGCGCGCTACTGCCAGGGGGTCGTACACGATTCCCGCCGGTGTCGTCGAGAAACCCCATCCACCACTGAATCCGTACGGCGACGGTGGAATCATCTTCACAATGCGCTCCGGTACCGCAAGTTCCTTCGGATCGAGCGTCGCCATCAGCAGCCGCAGTGCTTCACGCTGCTTCGTCGGCGCCACGACTGTCGTTGGCGTCTGTCCATCGCCGCGCAGTGCGAAGGTGTACTCCATTCCTCCGATTGCTTTCGTTGCGGCCTCGATCGCGTAGCGATGATGCAGATACACAGGCACGAAACGTTCGTTGAGCAGCCACATCGGTTCGCCAGGAGCGATCACCGATTCATTGAATTTCGAAATGAGCACGTCGCGCACCGCACTCTGTCGCGCAAGTTCCTTCACGGCATCGTCGCCATTCAACCAGCGTGTCACCTCTGGATAGACACCCGCTGACGCGTCGCGATCCGTTAGAAAACGTGCGCCGCCTGCTATCGCTTCACGTGCCAGCGCTTCCTGCCCCGCGCGCTCCGCGGCTGCACTCGCGTACTGCGTATAATCGAAGCGAATCGCCAGCGTATCGTACGCACCAGTGCCCGCTGCCCATGCGTGCGAAACATCGATTGTGCCGTTCGGCCTCAGCGTCACCAACGGACCCGGATAGTCCATCACACTCGCGCGACCTTGTGCATGTGAGATGTAGTTGTGCGCGAGACCGAGCGTGTGACCGATCTCGGACCTTGGGATCCAGCGACGCCATCCAGTCAGACGATGCGTCGTCCATTGCCGGCGTCATGCCGGCGTAGATGTTGTAGTCTGTGATGGAGCGATACGTATCCATCTTCAGCATCGCCTTGAGGATCTCACCCGTGCGTGGATCAACAAACGACTGACCGACTGAGAATCCCGGATCGCTCCGGTGCACCCACTGGATGATCGAATAGCGCGCGTCCATCGGATCGGCGCCGGCGGGGAGGTCCTCTACACGAAAGGCGTTCTTGAATCCCGCAGCTTCGAACGTCTTGTTCCACCACGCTGCACCCTGACGGAATGCGGTGCGATACGGCTCCGGAATACCAGGATCGAGATAGTAGATAATCGGCTTGACCGGCTCGGAGATCGCGGCCGACGGATCCTTCTTTTCAAGCCGCCAGCGATTGATCCAGCGCATCGTCGGCTTCTCGGTGAACGGACGCGAGAAGTCGTCGAACGTGACCGAGAAGATGCCCACGCGCGGATCGAACGCGCGCGGCTTGAAGTCGGAGTCGGGCAACTCCACGAACGAGAGATGCTCGCGCAGTGTGACCGCTCCACCATCGGCCGCATTGCGTGAGACTTCGCGTCCTGGTGCGTCGCTCGCGAAGGTCAGCAGCGTTTCGATTTCCGTGTTCTTTGGAAACGCCTTGGTATGCACGGGGTAGATCGCACTGCGATTGCGATCGAGTCGATACGTGCCCTGCTTCTGCCGCTGAAGAGTCGAGGTGACGTCCATCACGTCCTGCAGCGCGAAGTCCGTGGCGTCCACCAGCAACTTGCCCCCCTCCTCGGCGACGATCGGCATGCCGGCGAGCGTGGACGTAGCAAAGGATTCCTCTACCGAGTGTGCCTGGAGCGAATCCGCCGTCGCTCGGTAACGCATGTTCTGCTGAACCAGCAACACGCGGGGCCCGAAGCGCTCGAAGCGCACGACCGCGTCGGCGCCCGTCGTACCGCGGTCGAGTCCGAGATCGTTCGAACCCAAACCGGTCGCCAGCGTCGACAGATACAGGAAATCCTGATCGAGACGCTGCACCTCGAGCAGCAGCTTGCCGGTGCGCGCGTCGTAATAGAACGGAATGAAGCCATCGTGGCGTTCCATGCCAGTGGTCTGCGAGGCGATGGTGCGAGCGGACGCGGCCGGTCGCTCCGCAGGCTCTTGCGTACGTTGCTGCGCGCCGAGCATGACGGGCACGGAGCCGGAGGCCAGCAGGGAGGCCGCGACGGAGGCGACGAGGGTGTACCGGGAAACTCGCATGGGCAATCGAAGGACGGAGGATTGAGTGGCGCTGGCAAAAGTGGTGGCCGCGCGGCCCGGATGCAATACTGCGAAGATGGCGGAGATGGAAATAATACTTAGGTCTTGACCTAAGTATCACCTGCTTGTATACTCCCCTGGTCAGATCGCATAACCCGAACATCTGGATGGTGTTGGAATGGTTCCACCAGCAACCGCAGATGCAGTATTTCACGCCTTGTCCAACCCGACTCGGCGGAAAGTTCTGGAACAACTGTCCGTCGGACCAGCCACAGTCAGCGAACTGGCGGCACCGTTCGACATGCAACTCCCGTCGTTCGTGCAGCATCTCTCAGTGCTCGAAGACAGCAGACTGGTGAAGTCGAAAAAGCGCGGGCGAGTGCGCACGTATGAAATCTCACCCGAACGGTTCAAGGTCGCTGAAGACTGGCTGTCCGCACGTCGCGAGTTGTGGGAAGCTCGACTGGATCAGTTCGACCAATACGTCAAACACCTCAAGGAGAAGGAGTCGGAATCATGAGCAAGCAATTCACGATCAATCCGAAGCTTGATTTCGCTATCGAACGGTTCATCGACGCGCCCACGCGACTGGTCTGGGAAGCGTTGACGAAACCGGAGCATCTGAAGGAGTGGTACATGCCCCGGGCGTGGGGTCGCGTGGCGCGCGCCGAAATGGACTTGCGGCCGGGCGGCATCATCAGCATCGACATCGCAGTTGGAGACGGACCGGAGATTCCGAATGTTGGATGTGTCCTGGAAGTAGTTCCGATGCAGCGACTTGTCTGGACCTCGATGTTATTCCCCGACTATCGTCCTGCTGTCTTCGACGACATTCCGATCACTGCCATCATGACGATGGAAGCCGTGGGAACCGGCACACGCTACGTCTTCACTGCTCTGCACCGCGACGAATCCGACCTCGAGAAAAACAAAGCGAGCGGCTTTTACCAAGGCACCGAGATTGCCGTCGATCAACTCGTGGAACACGTGCTCACGATGAAGTAAAGGAACGGTGGTCCCCATTTCAGTGATGCCAGAGGTGAGCTGCCTGCTTCAGACACGCATCGGTTCCGCCGCCGAACACGCCTTCATCCGCGCCGTGGCTGATGGTGATTTCATCACTGAAGCACTTGAATCCGAAGACATCGCTCGTGCCGCGACGCTGCTCCACGACTATTCCGATTTGCCACTGGGCTTTGTCGACGCAACTTTGGTGGCAACCACCGAGCGGTTTGGCGTGCGCGAAATTCTCACGACCGACCGACGGCATTTCGGCGTGATTCGACCGCTACACGCGAAGACGCTCAGCCTGCCTCCATAGGATCAGCTTGTGACACATCGACTACGTCGAGGGTCAATGGCAATGCCGGCCAAAAGCCCGTCCCATCGCCGCCGATGCCCTGCCCACGCACCTCGAAGCACCCGGTGTTGCCTCCTAAATGAGGGTCGGCCAACGCGCTGGCCAGATGGGGAACAACTACACGGTAGCGCCGCCCGATGTTTTCGGCGCACGGTTCCCCGCACGCTTCCCCGCACGCTTCCCCGCAGAGTTCGACGACTTGGTGGGCGCCGTCTTCACCTTTCCCCTCCTGCCGCTCGCACCATCCGTCTTTTCCGCCTGCGTCACACCTGCATCTCCCGCTGGCTGACCCACAACATGCAACCGTCGCACCACCACCGGCACCGCGAACCCGTCCATCCCCTTGATGGAAAATTCGCCCGCGTACCCCACACCAGCGGCAAGCGCCTTCTCTATCGGAACTGTCACCTGCACCACACGCTGTTCCCCCGACTCCAGTGACAGTCTGGCTGGCGTGAACACGGGCTTGAGCGTTATGCGCGCGCCTTCGGGATCATTGAACACCGACGCTACAAACTCGCAGGCGACAGTCCGGCCAAGGTCGTTCGTCACCAGAAACGATCCGGTCACGCGGCTTCCTTCTTCTCCCTCCATCACCAATGCACCAGCGCTGGTATCCATTTCCGCAACCGACTGTGGAGCGCCCTCCTCGCCGTTGAGAATGGACGTGAGGCCACGCACATACTCCAGCGTCAAGTCCATCCAGCCCTTGTAGAACTTGGCGTTCGCCTGCACGGCGCGCTTCATCATTTCCGCAACATCAACGGTATCAGCCATTGTTCACCTCACACCACGTGGTGACGCAGCGGTCACGACATTGGGTGCGGCCTTCTCGATCACGCCCGCCGGTCCTGGTTGCTGCACATAGTCCGGCACGCGTTGCACGTTGCACGGACGCGGACAATAGAAGTGATCATACCAGTGATGCACGTTATCAGCGCAGTCATTGATGGCAACGTCACAGACGGCCATACCGCCGCAGTCGCTCACCGTTACATCAAGGCGCACGAAGTGATCGCGGCATCCGCGAAGCAGTAACGGGCCCGACAAGCGTTTCCCAACAGACATATCTTCCGGCACCTTGAGCTGCACGGCAAACGTCGCGCGTTCCTGCGCGTCAAGCACCAGCACGGTGGGTGCAAAGCTCAACCACCCCGCTAGCTTGCCCATGCCGGTCACCGTCACCATCTGCCGAATCCACCCGCAGTTCGTAACGTGCACGCTGATGAGAGCCTTCTGCCCCGGCCTGAGCTGCATGGCGCAGTCACCAGCATGCTTGGGTTCCCAGCACGGCGCGGGAATGGCACACCCGCCAGTCAAGCGTTGATGCGTACCATCTACCACTGCGGCGGCGAGTTGCACCGGCAACTGCAACAGCTTTGCAATGCTGTTGCCGAGCGCCAGTGTGGGCAGTTGCGCTGCTGTCGTATTCGAGTGGGGATCCATGCGGCTACTCGTTTGAGAATTCATGAGTATTCATCGCGGTTCGTGACTGCCATGAGCGGACGTAGTATTCGCATCGCTACCTTTCGCGTTCACCACAATGCCGTGCGACACCATGCCAAGACCCCACGCACCACCATACTGGCGCCCCGCCTGCACTGCGTTCGGCACGTGAAATACACACACGAGTTCCCGCGAATCTCCGGGACGCAGTTCCCCGCTTCCTCGCGTCACAACAATGTGTGCTTCTCCCCCGTGCCCCTCGCGTAGCTCCTCGAAAAAGCGATCGACACGACGCTCGTTCGCCGTGAGTTTAGCACGAAGCGAGCGCCCAAGCGCGTGATCCTGCGCGTCATTGTCATCCAGGTCAATCGCAGCATCAGCTGGCAACATCACACTCACGTTCCCGCAGTTCGCAACCGTGAGCGTGAATGTTTCGCTGGCACCGGAGACTGCGGATATCAGCGTCTTGTCGGGAAACACGGTCAGACAGGGTTGTGCACCAATGCTCACAGCCACGGCCTGCCGTTTGCCATCGACGGTGGCTTCGCCCATGTACTCGCCAGCACCCGTTGCAGCCGGCAGTCGAAGCACCAGTTCGCTGGTTGACGAAGAGCGCGCACGCCATACAGCGCGGTGTATTCGTACGCTTCCCTCAATTGTGAGCGCCACCGGTACGGCCTGCGCCCGTTCAACACTCACTGAAAGCTGTGCGCGCAGATTGCGGGGCGTTCCGGTAAATCGAATGGCGCCGCCTTCGTAGCCGCCACCCTTGGTTTCCGCCTTATTGCCCCGCCTGCCGATCTCCGCTTTCATGTATTGGTCAACCGCATCACCGCACCGGGCTGATTTGACAGTTGTACCTGCGTACGCGCGGGACCGCACCGCTCGCAAGGATTGGGTGCGTACGGCTCCGTAATTATCTGCGCCTCGCCGCACAGATTGAGCGCAGCCAGCTCCACTCCAAGGATCGAAAATCCCAGATGGAAATTCGCCGGCACGTGCACACGCAGCGACGGGATTTCCCGAATGCGCACATTCACATCTGGAAGTGTGGTGATACCGACTGAGTAATCGCTCGGAATACCAGCAAGCGTGACGGGCCCAACCGCACCAATTGTGGTAATGCGCAGGTCGGGCAGCGCATTCACATTCACATCGACCGAGGGAAGATCGATTACGCTGACGTCAACAGGCGGAAGGTCGTCGACGTGCACACCAGGCATGCTCGTGACATTGACATTGGTAGCCATGCATCCACCTGCGTTGAATGGGTGAAGATGAGGCACCTGCGTGGCAGAAATGACTGTTTTATCATACCGCCCCAAGGGAGAACGCGAAAGGGGCAAGGCCAGTGGGATCGAATTGGTGACGCCGATCACGTTTGCACGCTTGCGAATCTCAAAGACGCGCTACACTGTAAAGCATCACCAGTTTGGAGGTGTAGCTATGGCGCCGGCTCATTGGTACGCCACCGTACACGACTCGCCTGAAAGCGAACCAGTTGCGCTGCTGGGTGATCTAGTTGTGGCGGTACGCACGCCGCGTTCACGCGACTTCGTGTCGGTTGAAGTGGCCTCGAACTCACATTTCCCGATGCCGCTGCGTCGCGACGGCGAGGTGCTACTCCAGCCAAAGCCGTCGCCGTGTATCGCCGATCAATGGCACGGCGAGATGCAACGCGGTATACCCGTTCGCTTTGCCATTAACGGTGACCTCTATCAACTGACACTCGCAGCGCTGTCAGTACACGCCGCAGGAATGCCGTGGGTGACCTGCCAGTTTGAACTGGAGCGCGAGTAACATGGTGCGCCGTTTGAAGACCGAGCGACGGTTCGACACGATTGTTGTTGGCGGAGGACCGGCCGGTGCGGTGATGGCATGGGCGCTGGCGCGCAAAGGGGTGCGCGTGCTGGTGCTTGACCGTGCAAAGTTTCCGCGAGAGAAGGTATGTGGCGATTTCGTGGAACCACGCGGCCTCCGCATCTTGCAGACCATGGGCTGCATGGGCGCACTTGAAGCATCAAGTCCGCTGGCCATTACCCATGTGAACTTGCTGCTGAACGGAACAACTGCGTACCGCGATCGCATTCCGTTTTACGCCAACGATTCCGACTTACCGCAGCACGGCTACATCATTCCGCGCGAAGCGCTCGACCAGCGCATACTCAACGTCGCAGTTGCTGCGGGTGCTGAGCTGCGGGAAGAATGTCAGGTCACGGGTGTTGAGCGAGGTGACGGGGAAATGGTGGTGCATTATCGCTACGGATCGGGCGTTGCATCGGTGAAAGCGCTGACGGTGGTGGGTGCGGATGGAACGCATTCCACGGTTGCCCGTTCGTTCGATCTGCTCGTGGATGATCCGCGCTACATGGCTGTTTCGCAGCGCGCGTATGTGGAGGGCATCGACGTGACCGATGGAGAAGCGGCATTCGTGTTCGATCGCGATCTGTTTCCGGGTTACGGCTGGATGTTTCCCATGTCCGGCGGACGCGCGAATGTCGGGGTGGGGCTGCTGGCGGAAACTCGCGATCGCAACAAAATCAGCGTGCCGCACCTGCTGGCGGCGTTTCTGGACAAACTGCGGCTGCAGCATCCCGGATGCCGCTCCATGCGTCTGGCGTCACGCCCAATTGGCGGCATTGTGAAAACGTACGGCGGCCACGGACCCAATCGGTTTGACGGCGGCATTCTCATTGGCGACGCCGGTTGCTTTGTTGATCCCATGACAGGGGAGGGCATAACACCGGCCGCTGAGTCGGCACTGCTGGGTGCACCGGTAATTATCCAGGCGCTTGAGCGCGGTACAACTGATGTCGCAGCCTTCGCCGCTTATCAGCGTCGGTTCCAGGACTACTTCGATCCAGCCATGCGCTATCTCGATTTCGTGGCCTGCGTCATGCGCAACCCGCATTTCGGTCCGTACTGGCTGGCAGTGGTATCCCGGGGCTGCGACATGGC
>CAJDVC010000083.1_pt1 | contig 14082 bp, 9 predicted proteins | sample 7391211 | NCBI WGS metagenome assembly CAJDVC01 (sample SAMEA7055683, study PRJEB34461) | soil metagenome | biome: terrestrial ecosystem; feature: Peninsula; material: soil | place: Antarctica | collected 2016 | reverse complement strand
TGATGTCGCTCCGCGAAGCGGTACTTGCTACTGGAGAAGCCGCGCAGGAGAATACGCTGCGTTGGGAGGATTACACAGCTACCGCGATAGATCCGACGGATGATTGCACGATCTGGTACGTCGGCGATTATCTGTTGAAGGGTTCTACGAGGTACTCGAGCCGGATCGGAGCGTTCAGACTGCCAGGGTGTGGCTCGGCGAAATAGATGGGCTGAATATTCATACGGCGCCGTATGACTGAGAGACAGGAGAGCAGCCGCAATTCATGCGGCTGCTCTCCTGTCTGGCTTGCTGGCGTTTCTCCGCCACATCGCTCTCAGTACACAGTCAGGATCGGACTCAAGGTGTCGATCCGTCGGGCGAACAGGGAATATTGATCCGGACCCGCGAATAGTGTTGCAAAATCCTCAGGCGTGAAGGCTCGCGCGAGTCGCTCGGCGTAGGATGTTCGCAGCAAACGCTCGTAGTATTCCACGTCATAGTCGCGGGCGTCGTTGATTTCCGCGTCGACTTCTACCGACGCGATGGCCCCAGCGGTGCCGTTCTGTTTCCGATACACTCGGATTCGGTCACCGATGTTCCACTTCGTCTGGCCCGAGCCAAGCAGTGCCTCGTACGGGAGTTCGGCGCGCTTGCTGCGAGTAGCCGTGTACTGGTCGGGTGATTTTGTGAGCCGGACGCGCGACGACACTTCGTAGGTCGGTAGCGCCCGGGCGCGCAGCGCGCCGATTGTCGAGAGATAACTGTCGCGTACCGTCATGATGTCGCCGACGAGCAAGGCCTTGATCGCGTGTCTCAGGAATTTGTCACCGAATGGCTCTGAGCGACTGGAACGAAAAGCGACACCACGCAGCAGGAGCGAGCCGTCGTAGCGGAGAAGAGCGTAGTTCTTGGGCTCATGCGACAGCATTGCGGCATACCTGCCTTCGAACTCCAACTGGACGAGTGGCGGAAGCAGAGTCGCTACCTCCGCGACGACACGGCGCTCGTCGGCCTCGCACCACTCATGTGGAACAGAGAAGTAGACTCCATCCGTATCAGCTTCCAACAGTGTCACGCCGCGCGCAGCCAACTCCCGGCACATCAGGGAAAGCATTTCGCGACCGTGCCGCGTAACCTCGTTGGCAGCGTGGACGTCGGCGAATCGGGTCAGCCCTCCTGCTCCGAGATAACCGTAAGCCGAATTGACGACGATCTTGAGCGCAGCCGACATCGCCTCGTTTTCGTAGCGTGCCTCGGAACCGGGAGCAGCCGCCCGGCCTTTCGCTTTTGCTTCGAGACGCCGCTCAACCAGACCATTGACGAGACCGAGGAGCACACCGAGTCTGTCACGCGCGGGCCCGATTCGATATGAGCGCATGAGTGAAGGATACAGACTGGCAACATCGGCTTTCACGACTTGGTGTGCAACACCTGACGCGAAAAGATGTAAAGCCGCCCCGGTGTGTTCTGTTCCGTCGCCATCCTGATGCGCGGGGAGTGCGGCCCCGGCGCGGATATATGCGCGAACGATCAGTGGATCTATGACACCGGTTGCGGCACCTGCATCAGCGAGCCGCTCATATCGACGCGGGACCATCTGTGCGAGCGCGAAGGCAGCGCCGCCGAGCATGCGCGACAGGGCCGCGACTTCCTCGACGTCGTCGGTTGCATAGCGACGTACACGTTCCGGATCGGAGCGGTACGTGGCGTAAATCTGGTCGCCGCGAATGTACTCCCTATCCGGTGCAGCGATTCCGAGATGCCTTGCAACAGCCTTAAGGCCGTACCCAGGCAATTCGCGAACGGAGAAATCGTAGCGTCGTACCGCATCGAGAGTATCGATCAATTCGCGACCCGGCGCGACGAAACGCATTCGCCGATGATCGTTCGGGTCGGCTGATCGAGTTCCACGTCGTGCTGCGCGTTGCTTCAATCCATTTGTGCGAATCCGTCCGAGCGAGAGCGGCACGCCGAGCGCGCGTGATCGTTCGTCAAGAAAGGGAAGATCGAATCCGTGGAGGTTGTGATTTTCAATCACGTCGGGGTCAGCCTGCTCGACGCATTGCATCAGCTGCCGGATGAGTTCCGCCTCGGCGGCGTCATTATGGCCGTTTGCTTCGAGAACTTCAGTGTCACCAGTGTGGTAGCGGATCGAAATCATGAACACTCGTGCGGAGCGTGGATCGAGCCCTGTCGTTTCGAGATCGAACTGCAGGCGGTGAAGCTGATCGAACGCGAGGTGACGGAAATATGTCCGGCCTGTGGCAACGAGATACTGCTCTTCGGGTGGGAGGGACAGGACCGACGTCTGACCCAGCTCGGCGAGGTGACTGATGCGCTTCCCGAGTCGAGTGGATGCCCCGTTGAGCACAGCAGCGGTCAGAGCGCGTCCATCGTCTGCGGTGACGAGGTGGCGCAATTCACCGGAACCGTCGAGTTCGCGGTGTCGAACTAACGTACGCGAGTTATCGAGGGCGCCTAGCTTGTCGCCGAGATGATCGAGATCTTCGATGTGCTCAAGCACGAGCCACGGGCGAAATCGGGCTTGCTCGCAAACGAGTTTGCCGGATTCAGGAATCCGGCGCCACACTGTTGCGCGCCCGTCCAGACTTGCGTGGACTGAGACGATGCCAGGGGTGTCATCCCAGCCGGAGAGCCATTCGTCGCGTGCGCTATGCATACGGCCGAATGGTAACCGATTGCAGCCACAGTTACGCCGTCATGAAACTGTTTCGACCATGCGCCCCGCGCTGAGAGACTCAGCCATTACCCATGTGCCAGCACCGATCGAGACGGTGATCAGGAATGCGCTCCAGTTAAGCTGTACACCGGGCGCTGGGATGATTGCGGGCATCCAGACGAGCAGTGCAAATACACCGAGCATTGCCGCCTCAAGTCGTGCAGCGAGTCTCGGGTAAATGCTGAGAAGTACGGCAACGCCGGCGGCGATGTGAAACGCTCCCGTGACGTACGCCCAGCCGACGCGGTAGGGCAGCCACGCGGGTACTAACGCGACCGTCTGGTCCAGATAGATGAAATGCGAGAGGCCGACGGGAATTAAAAAGATGCCGAACGCAATTTGCGCGATGCGCACGGATGGGACGCGACCGATGAAATCCAGCGGCAATCCTTGCGCGCGTAGTTGCGATTGGATGAAAAGGACCCAGCTCGCGGTGGCGAGCACAGCGATTTCCGAAAAACCCATCCAGCGACCTTCCGATAATGGCGTCGCGACGATGAGTCGTACCTTGAGAAGCAGCCACAGCAGCATGTAGGGGAGCAGGACTTTTGTCGCGATCATTCGAGTTCGGCGAAGCAGGAGACCCGCGCCACCAACCAGCGATACGAATGCGGAAGCGTAGGCCAAGCCGGTTCGCCACGGGAACGAAGCAGGAACGGGCTGCCACTGCAGTGCAAAGTCGTCGTATGCAAAGCCCAGAACGCCCAGGCATATAAATCCAATCGCGAAAGCGATTGTTGCCGCCTCTCTATTTCGATCCACTGGCGCACCTCGGCTGCTGAAAGTCAGGAGTCGTTGCGGCCTCTCCACGTGGACGCACTGCAAAGATTCCCAATGCAGAAAGTATTTTGCGCGTCGAACGCCAATGTGACCGTTCGTTAAGGATACGGGAGGTCGCGTCGAATCAGTGTTTCGGTTGTGTGATGGAAGTGTGCGGGAAAAGTGCGGTGGGTGAACGCGACAAAGGCCGCTTTATGGGCGGCCTCTGTCCTGGTCGGAAATGGATTATCGGGCGAATCAGCTCCCCAGGTAGGACTTGAACCTACGACCCTTCGATTAACAGTCGAATGCTCTAACCAACTGAGCTACTGGGGAATATCCCTTCGGATGCAATCCGGGGGAGACCTACCAATTTAGCGAGTGGCGGAGGCAAGCTCAACCGTGTGCGTGGCCGTTCAACCCGCCTTGAGTTTTCCGCCCCGGGTCCGAGACGCATCTCGCGCCGCGGACTGGGGCGCTTCTCGGACTGGGGCCCCTCGCCCGAGCATCGGCGCAAGCCACCGGCCTGTGTGGGACTCGGGGACTTTTATGATGTCCTCTGGCCGTCCCATGGCCACGAGCCGGCCGCCTCCGTCTCCGCCTTCGGGCCCCATGTCGATGATCCAGTCCGCCAGCTTGATGACGTCCAGGTTGTGCTCGATCAGCACCACCGTGTGCCCCGCGGCGACAAGCCGATCCAGGACCAGTATGTAGAGCTTGCGTCCGCTCTTCCGTCCAGCATTCGCGAGTTCTCGCGCGATCTTGATTCGCTGCGCCTCACCACCTGAAAGCGTCGTCGCCGGCTGACCAAGTCGCAAATAGCCGAGTCCGACTTGCTGCAGATGCCAGAGAGCCTGACCGAGTTTTTCTTCGCGAGCAAAAAAACGGATCGCCTGATCGACCGTCAGCTGCAACACGTCGTCGATGTTCTTGCCATTCACTCGTACTTCGAGCACCGCATCCTTGAAGCGTCGGCCGCCACACTCGTCACACGGCACGAAAACGTCGGCCATGAATACCATCTCGACTTCCGTATAACCAGCGCCCTCGCACTTGGCGCAGCGTCCGCCCTCGACGTTGAAGCTGAAGGTGCCGGGTGTGTACTTTCGTTGTCTCGCGAGCGGCGTGTCGGCAAAGATCGCGCGGATCTCGTCCATTGCCTTGATGTAAGTCACTGGGTTCGAACGCGGCGATTTGCCGATCGGGCTCTGATCGATCATCACAACTTCATCGATTGCCTCGACGCCGCTGATGCTCTCGTACGCGCCGACGCTCTCGCCAAGGTGTCGCTTGGCGGAGTGCTCGCCCTGCGTATGAGTTTCGAGCGCGTGATACAGAACGTCGTGTATGAGCGTGCTCTTGCCGGACCCGGAAACTCCGGTCACGACCGTGAGCGCGCCGATCGGGATTTTTACATCTACGCCGTGGAGATTGTGTTCGCGCGCACCCTCGAGCGATATCCAGCGAGGCCCGACCCGACGACGTTCATCAGGTAGCGGCACCGACAGTTCGCCACTCAGATACTTGCCTGTAAGCGGACTCTCGGCGATTCGCGACATGGGGCCAGCAAACATGACCTCACCACCGTGAATACCACTCCCCGGTCCGAGCTCGACCATGTAGTCCGCCACTGCCATGGCAGCCGGGTCGTGCTCGACGACAATCACAGTGTTGCCAGCGTCGCGAAGGCGGCGCAGGAGTGTCAGAAGTCGATCCATGTCGCGCGGATGCAGGCCGACGGATGGTTCGTCCAGCACGTACAGTGTATCTACGAGTCGCGATCCGAGCGAATTGGCGAGCCCGATTCGTTGCGCCTCGCCGCCGGAGAGAGTTCGTGTCGATCTGTTGAGTGTGAGGTAGTCGAGCCCCACATCACGAAGGAATCGCACACGATCGCGAGATTCACGAAGAATCATCTCCGCGATCGAAATTTCGTATTCGGAAAGTTCCAGTGTCTCCAGCCAGTCACTTAATCTGTCGATTGGGAGTTCGGCGATCTGCGCGATGGTTCGACCGCCAAGCAAGACATTGAGCGATTCGGGCTGAAGCTTCGCGCCGTGGCATGCCGGACACTCCTGCGCGGTCTGATATTGCCGGAGGAACACGCGAATGTACTGCTTGTAGCGCTTCGCCTCCAGCGCACGGAGGAATGGATACACGCCGACGTAGCCCCGCTTCGCTTCAGTCGTGAGAAGCATGTCGCGTTGCGCGGAAGACAATTCGATCCATGGTACGTCCATCGGGATCGCGTTTTTCTTCGCGAACTCCGCGAGAGTGCGACGCTTGTTGTCGTAACGCGGCTTCGTCCACGGATCTATCGCACCATCGCGGAGTGAGCGATCCGGATACGGAATCACGAGCGATTCGTCGTACTCCAGAATTGCGCCGAATCCGTTGCAGCGCGGACATGCTCCTTGCGGATTGTTGAAGGAGAAGAGCTGCGGCGTGGGAGCCGGTTGACGTGTTCCGTCGGTGGCGCATTCGAAGCGATCGGTGAAACGCAGCCGGTCGACCAACGTGCCATCAAGCGGAGACCGCACCGGATCCGGGAAGAGGATGACGACATCGCCATCACCTTCGCGGAACGACGTCGCTACAGACTCAGCCAACCGGCTTGCTGCGTCGGACTTGACGGAAAGTCTGTCAACAACAACAAGCGGATCCTTCGCACGACTGAGATTGGCTTTGGGGCCGAGGTCGTCAAGTGATTTTATCGATCCGTCGACGAACACTCTCAGAAAACCCTGCGCGCGGAGATTTTCAATCACAACCGCGTGCGTGACCTTGCTGGACAGCTTGAGAGGGAACGCTACCGCGAATCGGATTCCTTCGCCGAGTGACAGCACTGTGTCAGTGACGGTCGACACAGTATCCGGGCGCATTTCCCGCCCGCACCTGGGACAGAATGTGCGACCGATTCGGGCCCACATCAGTCGGAGGTAGTCGTAGATCTCTGTCGCGGTACCAACTGTTGAGCGCGACGTCTTTGTCTGATTCTTCTGCTCTATCGCGACGGCGGGCGAGAGCCCGTCGATCGAATCGACGTCTGGCTTTTCCATTCGCTCAAGGAACTGGCGAGCGTAGGCCGAAAGCGATTCGACGTATCGGCGCTGACCTTCAGCGTAGATGGTATCGAATGCGAGCGACGACTTGCCGGAGCCTGACGGCCCGGTGATGACGGTATAGCTCCGCCGCGGAATTTCGAGATTAAAGCCCTTCAGATTGTGCTGCCGGGCCCCTCGGACGACAAGGAAATCCTTCACCTGTAAAAGATAGCTACAAGGGGCGAAGAAATGCCGTAGGCTAGTCCTCGAACGACCGGCGGAGAAGTCGGCCGAGGACCGCCTGCGGCAAGCGAGCGGCGCGCCCTAGACTGTGGTGCTGCGCCCGCGTGTGCTCATGCGGTAAATCCACAGCAGGATCAGTGCGCCAATGACGGCGAGGACAAGGCTCCAGAGGGAAAAGCCGTTCAAACCGGTACCCGTGAGCATGCCTCCGATCCAGCCGCCGATGAAGGCGCCAACAATCCCGATGATCATGGTAACGATCAATCCGCCCGGGTCGGTGCCGGGGAATATTGCCTTTGCGATCGCACCTGCGAGCAGGCCGAGGATGATCCAGGCGATAATGCTCATAGAACCTCCAGAAGAGTGGTCAGATTACACGAATAACCATGGCAACCACCGTACCACAATTTCACGCTGTTAGATTGAAGGCCGCATGACCGCCTCGACCGTGTCGTTCCACGAAGAAGAGGCGCTCGGTAAGGCTTATGATAGCCGGCTAATGCGCAGGCTCCTCGCCTTCGCCGCTCCGTACCGGGCGCTGATCGCTATCGCGCTGTTCTTTCTCATGATTGCCGGTGGGCTCCAGCTGGTTGGGCCGTTCCTGACGCAACACGTGATCGACGTCGCGATCCCTCAGCACGACTACGGGGCGATCCGTCTTGCGGTGATTCTCTACGCCGCGTCGCTCGTTCTCGAGCTGGCGATGTCGTATGGCCAGACGTGGTTTACGGCGCTGCTGGGGCAGAATGTGATGCGGGACCTCAGACTTCAGTTGTTCAGCCACCTCCAACGTTTGCCGATCGCGTTTTTCGATCGTAACCCGGCCGGCCGCCTGATCACTCGAGTGACATCGGACGTTGAAACGCTGAACGAACTGTTCACCGCGGGTGTGGTGAGCGGGATGGGCGATCTGTTCACACTGCTTGCGATCAGCGTCGCCATGCTGGTGACCGACTGGCGACTTTCGCTCGCGTCGTTTGCGGTGATCCCGCTCGTAGTGCTGGTCTCGTTCGTTTTTCGCATAAAGGTGCGCCAAGCATACCGGGATATTCGGACGCGACTCGCGCGGATCAATGCTTTTTTGCAGGAACGACTGTCCGGGATGCGAGTCGTTCAATTGTTCGGACGACAGGCCGATGAGGCTCGGCGATTCGACGCACTGAACAAGTCGCATCTCGACGCGCACTTGAAGTCGATCACCGTGTACGCGCTCTACTTTCCCGCTATCGAGATTCTGACGTCCGTGGCTCTCGCCAGCTTGATAGTTGCTGGCGCGGGTCGTGTAGAGGCCACCACGCTCACGGTGGGGACCGTGGCGGCGTTCCTGCAGCTCGTGAGGCGCTTTTTCCAGCCACTTCAGGATCTATCCGACAAGTACAACACCCTGCAGACCGCCATGGCGAGTTCAGAGCGGATTTTCAACCTGCTCGATACCGAGCCGTGGGTAGATGTTCCGGGGGACGAGCTTCGCAGGGAGGGCCGCCCAAAGTCGGTGCTGGTCGAATTTGAAAACGTCTGGTTTGCCTATGATCGACCCCACGCGGCGACCGTCCGACCGTCCGCAGAACCAGAGTGGGTGCTTCGCGGCGTGAGTTTTTCGGCGCGACCTGGTGAGACGCTCGCGATTGTTGGCCATACGGGCGCCGGAAAGACAACGATTGTCAGTCTCCTGATGCGGTTTTACGATCCGCAGCGCGGCCGAATACTGGTAAACGGACGAGACATTCGCGATATGCCCGTGGAGCAATTGCGGGAGCTGATCGGCTACGTTCAGCAGGATATTTTCCTGTTTGCCGGGGACGTAGCGTCCAATATCCGCTTATCGGCGCCACTGAGTGATGAGGAGGTGGCGGCGGCGGCCATGCAGGTCGGCGCGGACCGGATCATCCGACGCCTGGCTCACGGTTACCATCAGGTATTGGGCGAGAGGGGCGCCTCCATCAGCGTGGGAGAGCGGCAGTTGTTATCGTTCGCGAGGGCTGTCGCCGCCGATCCCGCGCTCCTGATCCTGGATGAGGCGACCAGCGCGGTAGACAGCGAGGTCGAAGCCGAGATCCAGCAGGCGCTGAGAGTGCTTCTGGCCGGGCGGACGACGATTGCGATCGCTCACCGGCTGAGCACAATCGTCGAAGCGGACAATATCATCGTCATGCACCATGGCGAGGTTGTTGAACGTGGCACGCATGATGAGCTTCTTGGTGTCGATGGCCTGTACGCGCGCCTGTGGCGCCTGCAGATTTAGGAGTCACTTTTTTTTGAAACGATCACGCTTGTGAGCCTCTTGTGAGCCTCTAGTGCATTTTGCAGTTGCCGCCGGATCAGATGTCGGTCGTGTGCGGAAAGGGAATGAGGACAGCTTCTTTGCTGACGCCAATGAGTACCGTGGCCTGTTTATGGTTGCGGACGGAATGGGTGGGCACGCCGCCGGAGAGGTGGCGAGCCAGATGGCCGTTGAGGTCGTCTCAGCAGATCTGGAAAAGCTGACTGACCTTGAGAGCGCCGACGCGCTCGAAATGGTCGCGCTCGCCCTCCGACACGCGAACAGAGCAGTATTCGAGAGAAGTGCCGCCGAACGCGACAAGATGGGCATGGGAAGCACGGCGTCCGTGCTCGTGCTCGGCGACGCGCGGTTCATCATCGGCCATATCGGCGATTCGCGCATCTACTTGTTCCGCGACGGCGAGATGCGTCAGGTTACCCACGATCACTCGATTGTTCAGGAGCAGATCGACGCGGGGCTCATCACCCGTGATGGTGCGAAGAATCACAAGCAGAGCAATGTGATTACGCGCTGCGTCGGGATGGGTTGGGACGTCGAGCCGGACATCACGGATGGCGAGGTTAGGCAGGGTGATGTCTTCCTTCTTGCCAGCGATGGTCTCACCGGTATGGTCGATGACTGGCGCCTGCAGCAATTGCTTGGTTCCCGCGCGGGTCCGGAGCGTCTTGTGGACGCGATGATTTCGGAAGCAAATGCGCGCGGTGGTGTAGACAACATTACGGCAGTCGTCGTTCGCGTTCATTCGTCATCAGCAATGGCGACGGGATCCCATCCGACGCCTGCGAGCGGGTCCAATACAATTGGATAAAGACGACATCGAACAGTTGTTCGAAGAATCGGAAGATGTAGGCCAGCTCGCCCGGCTATATCTGGGCAATATTCTATATGCGCTGGAGCTGGCCTCGCTCTCGCTGGAGCAGCAGGGCAAGGGTGAGGACGCGGGTTTCTACAGAGGCATCGCGCGCAAACTGGCGGAGGCACACGGCGCATCCAAGCGAGCTTAGCGCGACACGTACCATAGGAGGAGGACCAGATGGCAACTGCAACACTACCCGAGCAGGCCGCTACGGGCGACACGTTTCCGATCAACGGAACGGATTACATCGAGTTCTACGTGGGCAACGCGAAGCAAGCGGCCCATTTCTACACCAGCGCGTTCGGCTTCAACGTGGTGGCGTACCGCGGCCCGGAGACGGGAGTTCGCGACCGGGCCAGCTACCTGCTTCAGCAGGACAAGATCCGGCTCGTGCTGACTACAGCGATTCGCCCGGACTTGAGCGCTGAGGCGAAGCTGATTGCCGACCATGTCTATCGTCATGGTGACGGAGTTCGCGATCTCGCGCTCTGGGTGGACGATGCGCGCGACGCATACTCGAAGGCGATCGAGCGCGGTGCCGAATCTGTGCACGAGCCGCGAGTGATGCGCGACGACGATGGCGAAGTGATCGTTGCCGCGATCAAGACTTATGGTGAGACGATACACTCGCTGGTGGAGCGCAAGAACTACAAGGGACTGTTCATGCCCGGCTATCGCGCCATGAAGCTTCAGTATCAGCCCGAGTCCGTCGGGCTCAAGTACGTCGACCACTGCGTTGGTAATGTCGAACTCGGCAAGATGAACGTGTGGGTGGATTTTTATGCGACCGTCATGGGTTTCAGAAATCTTCTCACGTTCGACGACAAGATGATCAGCACGGAGTACTCGTCGCTGATGTCCAAGGTCATGGCGAACGGGAACGACAGAATCAAATTCCCGATCAACGAGCCGGCCGCGGGCAAGAAGAAGTCACAGATCGATGAGTATCTGGAGTTCTACAACGGTCCCGGCGTGCAGCACATGGCACTCGCAACTGACGACATCATTGGCACGGTCAAGAAACTACGCGCGCGCGGCGTTCAGTTCCTGAGCGGAGTTCCGGGAACGTACTACGCCAGCCTGCAGGAGCGCGTGGGCAAGATCGACGAACCGATTGACGAGTTGGAAAGACTCGGCATACTCGTGGATCGCGATCCCGATGGTTATCTCCTGCAAATCTTCACGAAGCCTGTCGAAGATCGACCGACGGTCTTCTACGAGATCATCCAGCGCAAGGGAGCCAAGAGCTTCGGTGCTGGAAACTTCAAGGCGCTGTTCGAAGCGATCGAGAGAGAGCAGGAACTGCGCGGGAACTCCTGAGCCATGCCAATCTATCATACGCTTGGCGCGATTCCACGGAAGCGGCACATCGCGTTTCGTAAACCGTCGGGCGAACTGTACGCCGAAGAGTTGATGGGGCATGAAGGATTTACCGGCACTTCGTCACTCCTGTATCACACGTATCCTCCGACGATGGTCAAGTCGGTGCGGCGAGTGAAGGAGATGAAGTACGAAGAAGACACGGACGTAACCCTCAGGCACCGGCACTTTCGCACGTCGCACATAAAAAAAGGCGGCAGTCCAACGATGGATCGTATTCCTCTCCTGTTCAATCAGGACGTTGTGATGCTGTACGTCGAACCGGACAAGGAGGACACACACTTCTATCGAAATGGACAGGGCGACGAATTGGTGTACGTCTCCAAGGGGAAGGGTGTACTCGAGAGCGTCTTTGGCGACCTGCCATTTCATGAAGGCGACTATCTGGTTATTCATCGTGGAATCCTGCACAAATATCGCTTCGACAAGGACGCGGAGCAGCCAAAGCTTCTGATCATGGAGAGCCGCGGCCACATTCGCTCGCCGAAGCGGTATCGCAACGAATTTGGGCAGTTGGTTGAGGGCGCTCCCTACTCCGAGCGCGATATCCGAATACCGCAACAGCTTGTTACACACGACGAAAAGGGTGACTTCTCGATCTTTGTGAAGCAATACGACGGCATTAATGAACAGGTGCTGGATCACCATCCATTCGACGTGATTGGCTGGGACGGATATTACTATCCATGGGCGTTCAACATCATGGACTTCGAGCCGATCGTTGGCCGGGTGCATCAACCGCCACCGGTACACCAGACGTTCCAGGGCGATGGTTTTGTAGTGTGCTCATTCTGCCCGCGTCCATACGATTTCCATCCGGAAGCGATTCCAGCGCCGTACAACCACTCCAACGTCGATTCGGACGAGGTGTTGTACTACGCGTCGAGTGAGTTCATGTCGCGCAAGGGAATCGAGTTCGGTTCCATCACGCATCACCCGGATGGTTTGCCGCACGGCCCGCACCCTGGCCGGGCCGAAGCATCAATCGGCGCCAAGTTTACCGACGAGCTCGCGGTGATGATGGACACATTTCGTCCGCTGAAGGTGGCGAAGCAGGCGCTCGATATCGAGGATCCCGGCTACCAGACTTCGTGGGTCACGCTGCAGAACGAGCAGTCCTCGTTCTCGCCGCCGACTTCGTAAATCCTGCGACTGGCGGGCGTGTTGCAACGCGTCCGCCAGTCGGCACCGGTATCATTTAGCCCGCAATTGTAATGGAGCCAATCTGGCGTCCCGCGCCGGACACGGTGCGGGATTCAAATCTCACTCGATTCGTTAAAACGCTGCGTGCACGCGGTGAACTCGCTGCGGGCAGTGATGGGGTTCCGCTCCCGTACGGTGTCCTCCACGAATGGTCCGTTCGGAATCGTGAGTCTTTCTGGCGCGCGACTGCGGACTTCTGCGGACTCACTGCAGATGGATTCGATTCAAGCACATGCAAAGGGCTCGATCGCATGGCGCCGCCGGACCCCGTCCTCGGGCCGACCTGGTTCGCAGGAACGGAACTTAATTTTGCGGAAAACCTGCTTCGATTTCGAGACGACGAACCTGCGCTGATTTCGTGGAACGAAAGCGGGCGGCAGCAGAGCCTGACTTTCGGGGAGCTGGCCGGTGAAGTCAGTCGCATCGCCACAGCATTGCGCGACATGGGAGTCGGAGTCGGTGACAGGGTCGCTGGTTTCATGCCGAACATTCCCGAGACAATCGTTGCTATGCTCGCAACGACGACACTTGGCGCGGTCTGGAGTTCCTGCTCACCGGACTTTGGAGTACAGGGTTTGCTGGATCGATTCGGGCAGATCACTCCAAAGGTGTTGATCTGTGCGGACGGGTACCGCTATGCGGGCAAGACAATCGACTGTCTTGATCGAGTGCGAGATATCGCGCAGCGGATACCGTCGATCGAACATGTGATAATTGTGCCGTATCTGGCCGAGAGAGTTGATCCGAGTGGAGTGCCGCACGGCGTGCGGTGGGACTCGCTCCGCCGCTGTGGCGATGCGCCGGCGTTCGTTCGCCTGCCGTTCGATCACCCGGTTTATATCATGTATTCGTCGGGTACGACGGGGCTGCCAAAGTGCATGGTGCACGGGGCCGGCGGAACGCTCCTGCAGCACCTGAAAGAGCTCGTCCTTCACACGGATTTGAAGCGATCAGACAGGATGTTCTACTTCACCACCTGCGGGTGGATGATGTGGAACTGGATGGTGAGTTCACTTGCCGTTGGGGCGACGGTCGTGCTGTACGATGGTTCGCCGCTACATCCCGCTGCGGACGTGCTGTGGAGTTTGTTGCAGGAAGAACGCGTCACGGTATTTGGGACGAGTGCCAAATTTCTTGCGCTGTCGGAGAAGGCGGGGCTTGAGCCGAAAACGAGCCACGATCTGACTTCGCTCCGCGCGATACTTTCTACTGGGAGCCCGCTCGCTGACCACAGCTACAACTACGTATACGAACAGGTGAAGAGCGATGTGCATCTCGCCAGCATAAGTGGCGGCACTGACATCATCTCGTGTTTTGCACTTGGTAATCCAACGGCACCGGTGTATCGTGGCGAACTGCAGTGTCGCGGCCTCGGCATGCAGGTCGAAGTGTTCGACGCTGCGGGTAATGCCGCGGCCGAGACACCTGGTGAACTCGTTTGCACGGGTACGTTCCCCAGCATGCCGATCTACTTCTGGAACGACGCGGACGGGGCCAGGTACCGCGCGGCGTACTTCGACTATTTTCCCGGCGTCTGGCGTCACGGCGACTGGGCTGAACTGACGGCGCATGATGGGGTGATCATCTACGGACG
>CAJDVC010000089.1_pt1 | contig 14087 bp, 13 predicted proteins | sample 7391211 | NCBI WGS metagenome assembly CAJDVC01 (sample SAMEA7055683, study PRJEB34461) | soil metagenome | biome: terrestrial ecosystem; feature: Peninsula; material: soil | place: Antarctica | collected 2016 | reverse complement strand
AGCCACGCCGACCGCGATTGAAGCAGCGCGGCTATCATGCGGCTGCGAACCTTATTGCGAAACGTAGGCCCATCGCCGCGCGGTGATACGCTGCGCGATCGCTGCCAGAGCACAGGTCGCCAACTCGTGACGTTGAGTTCCGCCGCCTTCTCCGCGAGCCATAGCATCCGGTCCCGATCAGCGACCGGAACCAGCAGATGTATTGCCTTGGACGGCGGCACTGCAACCGCCTGATCGACCTCGACCAGCGCGTTCTTGCGTCCCAGTCTGACGAGTGTGCCCGACGCGGATCCGCCAACACCATCCCGCAAGCCAACACGTTCGCCGGCTCGGAGTCGCAACACCGCAATATGCTGCGCATCTGCAATCGATAGCGCGACCTGCGCACCGACGGCTACTGGTTCCTCAACAAAAAAAGCCGCGCGATCAGTCTGCGTCATGACGCGCGCACTATGAGCAGGCTCAACCAGTCGCCCTCGACATCGTCGTTCGCGATTTTCATTCCCGAGCGCGCAACCGCGCGAGTCATCAACTCGCGCTCTTCGACAAGTATGCCGCTCAGAATCGCGACGCCATCGGTGGTGAGCGACGGCGCGATCGCAGGCAGAATTTCCATCAACACCGACGAGACGATATTGGCGAGTACAACGCGAACCGGCGCCACCAGCGACAGGAGCACTGTCGCGTCGCCAACCATGTACCGTATCGCGTCACTCACACGGTTCACGCGAATGTTCTCCAGCGCAGATTGTTCGGCGCCGTCGTCAAGCTCTATTGCCGCAATTCGAGTCGCACCCAGTTTTGCCGCGGCAATCGAGAGCACCGCGCTACCGGCGCCGAGATCGGCCACCGTGTCACCAGGTCGCAGCGCCAACTGCATCAGGCGAAGCATCCCGCGTGTAGTCGGATGTTCGCCTGTGCCGAACGCCATCGCAGGATCGATTACAATCGAATTTGCGGGATCGAATTCCGATGCTCGCCACGGAGGCGTGACAACCAGTCGCCCAACGGTGTGCGCATCGACGTTGGCGCGCCACTCGCTCCAATCCACGGCTGGTACGTCAGCAACGGCTATGACCGCGTGCGAATCGAGCGACCGCAATGCGTCAACGATGCGCTGCACATCTTCGCTGGGCGGAAAGTGTGTGACGAGCGCGTCGCCGTCTTCATGAACTCCCTGTGATCCTTCGGCGAACAGCGCTTCGATCATCGCATCGCGATCGGCGCACTGTTCGACACGAACCGAGCGCCATGGCGCGGTCACGCGCCGAGCGACTCCTTGACCTTTGCCCAGAAGCCACGCTCGCGCTTGGTTGGCGCGAGCGGGCGGATGTCGTGAAGTTGCCGCAGCAACTTGGATTCTTCTTCACTCACCGTGTCGGGTGTCCAGAGCTGAAGACGAACATGGAGATCGCCCGTCCCGGACGCATTGATTCGCGGCAGGCCCTTGCCGCGGAGGTGCATGACGTGGCCACTCTGTGTTCCGGGTGGAACATGCAGTGAAACCGTAGCGGTCACTGTCGGTACCTCGACATCTGCGCCAAGCGCGAGCTGCGGATACGTAACCAGAACTTCGGTGAGAACGTCTTCGCCGTCGCGTTCGAAGCGATCGTCTTCGTCAACTTCGAATACGACGAGGATATCACCGCGGGGACCACCGCGCGGGCCAGCGTTGCCAACGCCGCGCAGCGTCATATACTGACCAGTTGCCACACCCGCCGGCACCTTGATCTTCACCTGTTCTTCGGAGCGGACGCGACCTTCGCCACGGCATTTCTTGCAGGGCGATGCGACGACCTTGCCGTCTCCCGCGCAGTTGGGGCACACCGACACGCTCACAACCGGGCCGAAGAACGACTGCTGCGCACGACGCACTTCGCCGGAACCCTTGCACGTCGGGCACGTCGTCACATTGGTGCCAGGCTCGGCGCCCGTTCCGCTGCACACGTCGCACGGGTTCAGAAGTTTGATCGTAACCGGTTTTTCGACACCGGTCGCAACTTCCTGCAGCGTCAGACCCAGCGTGATTCGGATGTCGGAGCCAGTCCGGGTTTCCGCCGCGCTCGCGCGGCGCCCGAAGATATCGCTGAATCCGCCCATTCCACCCATGCCGCCAAGGTCGCGCATGAAAATGTTGAGCGCCTCGGAAAGATCCACGTGGTGGAAGCCAGCAGCTCCGCCACCTCGCAGTCCCGCTTCACCGTACCGGTCGTATGTCGCGCGCTTGTTGCCGTCGCGAAGTACGTCGTACGCTTCCGTAATCTCCTTGAATTTCTCCTCGGATTCCGCCGACCCGTTGTTCCGGTCCGGATGGAACTGCATCGCGAGTTTGCGATATGCCTGCTTGATGTCGTCGTCCGACGAGTTGCGAGGGACACCCAACGTTGCGTAATAGTCAGCCATGCTTTCTGTGATACGTTGATTTTAGCGTGGAATATTTCTTTCAGTGCAGCTCAGTCGAGCAGATCCGTGACGAGCTGTGAAGTGTGCGTTACCAGAGAGATGATCTTGTCGTATGGCATGCGCGTCGGTCCGATCACTCCCAACACGCCGTTCAAAGACCCGACTCGATACTGCGCTGTCACGAGCGTGAAGTTCTCCAGCGCGGGATCGCCGTGTTCATTGCCAATCGTAATGCTTACACCTGATGAATCGCTGCGCTTTCGGAGAACTTCGGCGAGGTATTGCCTCGTCTCCGTAAGGGCGACGAGCCTGCGCATGCTGTCGACGTTCGCAAACTCAGGCTGACCTGCCAGCATTGACGCCGCCCCAAGCATCACATCATTTGCCGAATCCAGCGCAACGTCGAATATGTGCTCGCCCTCTTCAACGAACACGTTGATCAGCTCTGCCGCGCCGGCCGGTGCGTCGCGCAGACGCTGAGCGAGCGAGCTGCGCACTTCGCGCAGAGTCAGACCGCCAAGTCGCTCGTTGAGCACGCGGGACACTTCGGTCAACGCGCCATCTGCGATCTCACCGCGCGCATCGACATAAATCGTACGCACCCCTCCACCCTGCACGGAGATCACGACCAGCAGTCGATCCGAGGAGAGCCGCACGAGTTCGATGCGATCGAGCCGGCTGGCGTCAAAGCTCGGTCCGAGTGCGACACCAAGCTCCTGCGTTATGATCCCCAGACTCTGGGCTGCTCTACGAAGAATGGTCTCGACGGCCGATCCGCCACTCGAGATCTGTTGTGCCAGCTTGTCGCGGTCCTGGTTCGTGAACGTCTGCGCCGGCAGAATCGAATCCACATATGCGCGGTACGCGACATCCGTCGGGACTCGGCCCGCCGAAGTATGCGGATGAAAGAGATAACCCTTCTCTTCCAGGTCGCTCATCGTATTCCGGATCGTCGCGGGAGACACGCCGAAATTGAACCGACGCGCAAGCTGACGCGACCCAGCAGGCTGGGCTGTCGCTACGTACGTCTGGATTACGGCCTCGAGCACCATCCGCTCTCGGTCGTTTAATTCAGCAAGTGCCATAAGTGCAATAGTATCAACGACTTCCGGCGAGTGTCAAGGATGCGGCAAGCGCATCCAGACGCAGGAAGCCAGTTGCTGTTAGAACGATCGTTCCATTCTGGATCTCAGCCCATCCGGCGTCGTGCCAAGGACGAGCGAGTCGAATTTCAGCATCCGTGGCCCGAAGACCATCGATGGTGCGCAATCCCAAGTACACCCGCTCGGACAGTCGGTTCTCCCCGGTCAGCGTCTCCGACTCCGCGACGATGGTGTCGCCGGAGCCCAGCCGCTTCATCCAATTTGCATAGGCGGCCACGTTCCAGCTACGGACAGCCCCATTAAAAGAATGCGCTGATGGGCCAATTCCGACGTACGACGCCCCGGTCCAGTAGGAGGAGTTGTGCCGCGACCGTCGACCAGGCAGAGCAAAGTTGGATACCTCGTAATGCTCAAATCCGGCCGCGCCAACCCGTTCGTGCGCCAACATGAAGTCAGATTCGTACCGCTCTTCCGACGCCTCGACCACTTCACCGCGATCGACCCATCGCGAAAGCGGCGTGTGCGGCTCCACCGTGAGTCCATAGAGAGAGACGTGTTCGGGCTGAAGTTCCAGGACACGGTCAACATCGGCGCCCCAGTCCCGGCGCAGTGACTCCGGCAGCGCAAAGATTAGATCCAGCGAGATGTTGGTGATGCCGGCCTGCCTGAGCGTCGCAAACGCGCTCCCTATCTGACCGACGGAATGGGTCCGATGCATCCATTTCAACACTTCAGGCTCAAACGACTGGCTACCAAGCGAGACCCGATTGACACCGTGCCGCTCCCATGCGTCGGCAGCGTTTTGCGTAACGTCGTCGGGATTTGCCTCGATGGTGATCTCAGCATCAGCGGAAATTGCGGCGTGGTCGCGTACCAGGCGCAGCACGTCACCCACGGATTCGCCAAGCCGCGATGGAGTGCCGCCGCCGAGGTAGATCGTATCGAGCGCCCAGCCGCTGGTGTCCAGTCGACCCAGCTCAAGCCGGAGAGATTCGATGTAACTCTCGATCGGTGTGTCTTCGCGCACTGAAATCGCAATCCCTGTATCTCCAGTTGCGTCAGCGCAGCAAGTGCTCGGCTCGCTGGCCACCCGGTGCGGGTGATTATCTCGTCCGCAGTCGCCGCGGCGTGCTGCGCAACTGCGTCCCACACCGTTGCTTCGTCATCGCCAAGCGGCGGTAGTGAACGAAGGCTGGCGGCCGGCGCGAGGTTGGCGAGACTCAAAGCATCTGCGATGCTCGCGATGACATGGGCGCCGTCGCGCAGCAGTTGATTTGAGCCGGCGCTCTGCGGCGAGTCGATCGCACCCGGAACCGCTGCAACCAGGCGACCAAATTCCGCGGCGCGCGTCGCTGTAATCAGTGAGCCACTCTTCTCGCCAGCTTCAACGACGATTGTGAGCCGACACAAACCCGCGATGATGCGGTTGCGTCGAGGGAAGCATCCCTGAAACGGACCCGTACCCGGCTTGAACTCGGAGACGACTACGCCTTGCTGCGCGATGTCGTCGTACAACGCGCGATTGCCGCGCGGATAGACAACGTCGATCCCGGTGCCGAGCACGGCGGCGGTCAGCCCATCTGCCTCAAGCGCGGCTCGATGCGCAATCGCGTCTATTCCAAACGCCATCCCGCTGACTATGCATGCTCCGGCCGATGCCAGCGCCGTTGCGAGTTCGCGCGCCACGCGCGCTCCGTACGACGTATGCTGCCTGCTTCCAACTATCGCGACGCAGGGGCGCGAAAGAATTGCGATATCGCCGGTATAGTGAAGTTCCTTCGGGGGCGACACGATCGTAGAGAGGTCGACGGGCCATTCTCCAGCGTTCGGGCGCACGATTTGATATGCAGGCACCGCACTCAGGGAAGTGGCGCTGTCTGGGCGGCGGGTCTGGCCGCCTCTTCCTTGAGACGCAACAGCTCGGTCCACCACGCGGCGAGCAGCGTCGTGAGCCCTTCCCGATTGGCAGCACTGATCGAAAAGATTCCGAACGCGTCCGGAGCCTCGATTGGCGGCACGTAGTCCTCGCCCATCAGGTCAAGCTTCGTGAAGACGACGCAGAACGGTTTTGCAGCGAGTTCGGAGCTGTATTTCGCAACTTCCACGCGCAACTGATCGTATTCAGCCTGCCAGTCCATCGCGTCGATCGGTATCAGCATGGCAAGGATGCGGGTGCGCTCGATGTGTCGCAGAAACTGCAAGCCGAGGCCTTTCCCCTCTGCCGCGCCTTCTATGATACCCGGAATATCCGCAACGACGAAGGTGCGGTAGTCGGAGAGTTGCACGACGCCAAGATTCGGTTGCAACGTCGTGAATGGGTAATCCGCGATCTTCGGACGCGCGGCGGAAATGACCGACAGCAACGTGGACTTGCCTGCGTTCGGCTGACCGACTAGTCCAATATCAGCGATGAGCTTCAGCTCGAGCTCAAGTGTGCGCTCCTGCCCCTCTTCGCCGGGTTGCCATTCGCGCGGTGACTGGTGAGTCGGCGTAACGAAGAAAGAATTCCCCTTGCCGCCTCGACCGCCCTTGGCGACGATGAATTCCTCGCCGCTGGCGAGTACATCCGCAATGATCTCGCCGGTAGCAGCGTCGCGCACGATGGTTCCCGGTGGAACGGGCATGTAGATGTCCTTCCCACTGCGACCCGTCATGTTCGAACCCATGCCGTGCTGTCCGCGATCGGCGGCCCATTCATCACGGTAGGTGTAGTCGAGCAGCGTCGCAAGGTTGGAATCACCGCGCACGATAACATCACCACCACGACCACCGTCGCCACCATCGGGGCCACCCATCGGAACGAGACTTTCACGCCGGAACGACTGGCATCCCGAGCCGCCCGTGCCCGCGATCACTCTGACCTTGACCTTGTCTATGAACACCGTCAGCTCTCCTTGATTCGATTCAATTCTTCGCGCGCCGCTATGAGCGCTTCGCGAGTTACGATGTCCGTCAGCGCAGACAGAGTTTGCGCCAGATCTTCAATTGTCGCTCCACAATTGCGTGCACCGCGCAGATGCGACTTGAGCTGCGGCAGCTGCTCCGATGCTGCACAGGCCGCGACTATGCAGAGTTCGCGTTCGACCAGACTGAGTCCTGGTCGAGACAGAACCTCGCCGTACCCATCCCTCACCATCCACGTATCGAGAGCAGGATGCAGCCGACTGACCGACTGGCGGAGGGCGTCATACTTGTGTCCGTACACCTTACGGCAGGTCTGCTCACCCATGCGCATCGTATCCGCCGCCACTGAAGCATCGCTAGCCTGATCCACAGAAGGCGCGTGCGTTCCTGATACATCGCGCCAGACTCGCATGGCGTTGAGTGCACGTGGGAAACCTGCAAACAGGTACGACTGCAGCAACACCTCCTCGACTGCAACAACAGGCGCGACATCTGTCGCCTCGACCATTACTCGGCGCGTAAACGCAATCGGAGCGCCGGCGACTGCGCCGGCAATTCGTACCAGCGCTCGCATCGAGTCGCTGAAGAGGGGAGGTTTTTCCATTATGTAAACGATATCAGATGTCACGCACGGCGCCACAGCGCCTCTGTGCGCGACGAATCACATCATTGCGCGAACGACAATTTCACCCACAATTTCGTGTCGCGTATCACGCACAGGTCTCCGCACGTGCTCAGCGAGCCTCTCCGGCAATGATGCCGGGAGTGCACCAAGGTGACCCAGGAGAGCGAGCAGCGCAGGATACTGAGCGCGCGACGCACCATCCTCGACTTTTATCGCCACTCCAGTTCCTGTCGCGAGGATCGCCGCCGAGTGAACTCCCTCAGCGCCGATCTTGCACAGAATGCCAGGGACTTCCTCCATGAGCACTGTGTCGAATCTGTCCGTACCGCCAACAAGGAACGGATTGGCCATCATTGCATCGACGATGCGGCGAGGAATCTCGTCGCCGTCGCGAATCGAGGACGCGAGGCGAGCAAACGCGCGAGCCATCGCCTCAACTGAAAGACCGAACACCGGGACGCCGCATCCGTCCTGCGCGATCGTCATGCTGCTCCTCTTGACGTCAGTCCAGCGTTCGATCTCGGACACGATCGATTGCTGCACAGGATGATCCAGGTGATCGTAGCCTGCGGTTGGCCACTGTGCAGTGCGAGCGCGCGCGAGCATCGCGGCGTGCTTACCGGAGCAATTGTTGTAGAGCCGGGTCGGTCTTCGGCCCGATTCACGCAGGAGTCGCTGGCCCCGCTGCGAGAGTGGTTCGGTGACGCCGCACGCGAGGTCGCCCTCTTCGAGCCCCAGCTCCACCAGCATCGTCTCGGCGATCGCGACATGTTCGGGCTCTCCGCCGTGCGAGGCACAGGCGAGGGCTATCTGATCGGGTCCCCATCCAAGGTCATCAAGCCCGTTTGACTTGATGAACGGCATGATCTGGAACGGCTTCGCACAGGAGCGCCAGTAGGCCTGGAGTTCTGGATCGCGAGCGTAGCCCACCAGAGCATCCCCCTCCACAACCGCGGCAGAGACTCGATGGATCGACTCGATTGCCCGACCGCGGGTGACGACTACATCAAGATCATAAGATGTGGCTGTGCTCACCCCTTAAAATATCTTGATGGCTCCCTTGGTGTAGCGTTTCGGGTTCTTTCTGATGTCGGTCAGGATCTCGTTGAGGTGGGCCACCGCCTCGACCATCCGGTTATAGAGCGTCGTATCGCTTATGAACCTGGACGCCGTGCCATTGCCACTTCTCAGCGATCCGACGAGCGAATCGGCTTGAGCCGTGACGTTGACGAGATTGCTGTAAAGTGAGTCATCACGCAGCAGCTTGCCCGCGGTGCCCTGTCCCGAGTTGAGTCGGGTCATGAGCGTATCGACCTGCGTCACCATGTCGGTGAGCTGCGTGTAAAGTTGCGGATCGTCGAGGAACTTTCCAACGCTCCCGTTCGGATTCTGCAACCGCGCGAGCAGCTTGCTGGTCGAGGCGAGCGTATTGTTCAGACGATCGTACAACTCGCGATCAGTCAGGAGCTTGCCGATGGTCCCGTCCCCGCGCGCTACGGATTGCGTTAGGCCGCGGAGATCATGCGTCAGCCCGGCGACGTCAGTGAGCACCGCTCCTGCCCGCTGAAGCATCGCGTCGTAATCCATGGTCGCTCCCAGATGGAGCGTATCGCCTCCGTGCAGCGCGCGGAACCGTGGCGTTCCGGGAGTAATATCGAAGAAGCGGTCGCCGAGCAGACCCTGATTACGCAGCATGACTCGCGAGTCGAGTCTCACCTGTTGTTGAAGCTTCTCGTCAAGCTCGACAGTGATCCGGAGATTGCGTGTCGTGTCGGCATCGACTGGCAGAAACTCGATCTTGCTGATTGAGCCCGCGAGCTGTCCTGCGACTGTTACCTGGCCACCTTCACGAAGACCGGAGGCGTTGGGCACAAACGCGTAGAGCGTGTACCGTCGCGAGAACAGTCGCGCTGCCTCGCCAAGCTTGAGTACGGCGAAAAACAGGATGCTGAGCACAACTATCGCGAGAACCGCGACGCGAAGTGCGTCCTTCGTAATGATCTCAGAGCGTCTCATTTAATAGCCGCCGAGGAAGGTCTGGATGTAAGGATCATCCGACGCTGTCATTTCTTCGGGTGATCCAAAGAAAACTATGTGCTGATCATGCAGCAGCGCGATCTTGCTTGCCATGCGGAATGCGGATCGAATATCGTGCGTAACGACAACGCTCGTGACATTGAGGTCACGCTGAAGCTTGAGTATCAAGTTTGTAATCGTACCGGTTGTAAGCGGATCCAGTCCCGAGGTGGGCTCATCGTACAGCATTATTTTGGGATTTGCAGCGAGTCCTCGCGCAACCCCGACGCGTTTCTGCATTCCGCCCGACAATTCAGACGGCGAGAGATCCATGACCTGATCTGGATCGAGATCGACGATGCGGAGCTTTTCACGCACTCGCTCCTCAATCCCGTCCTCGTCCAGATTGGTATGTTCCCGCAGGGGATACGCGATATTTTCGAAGACAGTCAGCGAGTCGAATAGCGCGGATCCCTGGAACACCATCCCCATGTGCTGACGAATCTCGAGCGCCTCCTGATAGGTGAGCTTCTCGATATCGTTGCCGAGTACACGCACTTCACCTCGATCCGCGACCAGCAATCGAAGTATGAGTTTGACTATGGTTGACTTCCCCGTACCGGACTCTCCAACGATCGCAACGGTTTCGCCTGGATAGACCGCGAATGAAACTCCGTCGAGAATCGGCCGATCGAACGCAAGACTTACATCTCGGAGTTCGATGACCGGTTGTGCATCTGTCTCGCGGGGATCCTCGTCGGCGTCGTGATCGGCGCTGATTTCCTTGCGAATTGCGGCTCGAACGCGCTCCGGATGGACCGTCTCGGGGTCGCGATCGTCGCCGCGCCTGTCCGTGGCACGACGCTCGTCATCCGACGATTCAGCTGACGCGACAGATGCGTTGTCGGGCGACTTCACTGCCGTGTCGTTGTCATGATCGGCGCCCGTCATGTCGACAACAGCGCTAGCAACGCCTGTGTGATGAAATAGTCGGAGACCAGAATGAGAATGCTCGCCGTGACCACCGTGCGCGTCGTCGCAATGCCCACGCCTTCAGTGCCGCCTGTTGTGCGCAGGCCAAAGTGACACGCCGTAATCGAGATTATCCCACCGAAGATGAACGGCTTTACGAGCCCATGGACAAAGTCATTTGGAATAATGCGGAAGACAAAACCGCCATTGGAGATCTGATCCCACACAGTTCCCCAGTAGAGCGATGTCGGAAGCTGCAGATAGAATTTGGCGATTACATTCCCGCCGAAAATTCCGGCGACATCGCCGATAACGGTCAGCGCTGGAAGCATCAGCAGCGCCGCGATGAGCCTTGGCGTTACGAGTTTCTTGATCGGATCGGTACCCATCACGTTTAGTGCGTCGATCTGCTCGGTGACCCGCATCGAGCCGATCTGTGCGGCGATTCCCGATCCAACTCGACCGGCGACCATGAGTCCAGCCAGGACCGGGCCGAGTTCGCGAATCATCGAGGCGCTTACGAGACTCCCGACGTAGGACGTCGCGCCGAAACGCTGCATCTGCACAGCCGATTGCAGCGCCAGCACCATCCCCGTAAAAAAGCCGGTGAGGACGACGATGCCGAGCGACTGCACGCCGATCGCGTCCATCTGCTGAATAACGTCCTGCCCGTAAAACGGTCGCGCGAAAATGAACCGGAAGGCTTTCCACGTGAGGAAGAAAGCCTCCTGTAGGGAGAAGACTTTATCACGAGCGGCGGCGTTGATTCTTTGCAGTAGAGCCATTCAGTCGGTCGAAAGGGCAAGGGACATGCCGGAAGCAGAGCGGCGCAATCCGGCTGTCCTTTGACGCCTGCGACGATCAGGGTAGCTTGGTATGCGATGATCGAGACTATCCAGCGTCACAGACTCGTTGCACTGCTCGAGTCGGCGAAAAGATATCATGTAGCCGTGGCCGGCGACGCGATGCTTGACGTATATCTGATCGGCGACGTCGAGCGAATCTCGCCGGAAGCACCCGTGCCCGTGGTTCGAGTGCGCGATCGTCGCCACGCCATGGGCGGCGCGGCCAACGTCGCGCAGAACGTCCTCGCGCTTGGCGCCTCCTGCAGCATGGTCTGCACGGTCGGCGACGACAGGGCCGGAAGAGACCTTGCCGGGATGCTCGTGGGAGCCGGCGCCGCCGTGGAAGGAGTTCTAATGAGCGGGAAGCCGACCACGACAAAAACCCGGATCGTGGCCCGATCGCAGCAACTCGTCCGGGTGGACGAGGAGGACGACGCGGACTCCGATGGAGTGGATGTCGATGCAATGATCGCAGCGGTTCGAACGGCTGTTCGGAAAGCCGACGCCCTGGTCCTCGAGGACTACAATAAGGGAGTTCTGGCACCAGCAGTGATCAGGGCCGCAATCGAGGAGGCCCGCGAGCGGTCGATTCCGGTCGTCGTAGATCCCAAGTTCAGGAATTTCTTCGAGTTTCGAGGCGCCACGATCTTCAAGCCGAACCGGCGCGAGCTGGAATCCGCGCTCGGCGCGACGCTCGACATCGGCTCGCCAGCGGCGCTTCCAGCAGTCTGTGCAAGACTTGGGGTGGAGCATCTTTTGCTCACGGTCGGCGAACAGGGAATGGTGCTGGTGTCGTCTGACGGCGAAGTCGGCCGGATCCCCACCACTGCGCGCGAGGTCTACGACGTTGTGGGCGCGGGCGACACGGTAACCGCGTATCTGGCCACGATGCTCGCAGCCGGCGCAACAGCGTCGGAGGCGGCGGTGATTGCAAATTTTGCGGCGGGAGTCGAAGTCGGGAAACTCGGCGCCGCGACTGTCAGTGAAGAAGAAGTCATTGAGGCATACGACACGTACTACGCCGAACACTCATAGAAACCACACAGTTGAATAGAATCAGGCGCTCAATCTCCATCGCGGTAATCGCCGCGGCCGCTGTGACATTTATTTCGCCAGCTGTCGCACACGCCCAGGCATCGCTGTACGTGCCGCTCGACGACATTGCGTATCGCTTTGCCGATGCCCTCATCGCGCGGGGTGAACTGCGCGCCGTTTCGCTGCTGGAACGACCTTACACCGCACGGCAGCTATCGGCGGGCGCGGATACTGCGCTCAGCCACGCGCATTCAGCTGTGATAAAGTCCTACGCCATTGCGCTCCGCACCGCGCTCCAGCGATATGCCGTCGACACAACAGGGGCGACTACTTCGCCAGACAATCCCGCCTTTTTCGCCAACGCAGACGTCTTTGCAACGACGCAGACGTCTGGTCAGCGCGAGCTGATGCTCGCGGATACGAACTCCAGCACTACTGGTGGAGCAGGCTTCAGGCTCGCGATGGTAGCGGGGCCGGTCGCGGCGGTGATTCACCCGATCATCGATAATCGACTGAATCACGATCCCGATTTCGCGGGAAAGCAGGACCGCGCAATCGCAGGAAGGACCGAGGACGCATACGTCAGTGGTCAGTGGAGATACGGCAGCGTCTTCGCCGGTCGCATGGTTAGAAACTGGGGGCCATCGTCATTGCAGGGGCTGCAGCTCGGAAGCGCGCCGTACTCGTACGATCAGCTCTACACTCAGATCGGGACCGATCGCATCCACATGTCGGCACTTGCGACGCGACTCGACGATGCGTTTCAGCCGGATGGCGTCTATGCGCGGTATTTCTACACTCACCGATTGTCCGTGCGCTGGCGTGATCTTGAAGTCGGTACGTCGGAAGGATATGTCGCGTACGGAATCGGACGATCCTACGATCCGACGCTTCTCAATCCACTCAACGTCTACGCGTTGACTTGGCGCAACGAACACGTGGCCGGCAATCTCACGATTGGCGGGACTGTGGCACTGCGGACCGGGCGATTCGGCAACTACTCCACCGAGTTGCTGCTGGGCAATCGCCAGATCGATTCATGCCCTGCGGTTGCGTGTCAGGAGCCAGCGTCATACGGCTATTCTGCGACTGCGGAGGGCGTCCCGCTCTTTGGTGACCAGCGACTGTTCGCATCATACTCGCGCCTCTCCGGCCTGGCGTATCGCGCCAAAGAAGGTCCGGCGGGTCAATATTCCAGTCTGGGAGTTGGCCTGGGGCAGGCGTTCTCCGATTATGACGAGTTGAAGATGGGAGTAGACCTGGCGGCCGTGCCGTATACGACGATACGTCTGTACGGTGCATACCGGCGCCAGGGTCAGGGGGATTATCATCTGCCATTCCCGCCGCCGTCGGCTTATCCGATAACGCCGGGATTTCTACAGGGAATCGTCGAACGAGTGGCGAGAGTCGGTATTGAAGGCGGTGGGATGATCGTGCCCGGCGTGGAGTTGACGGCGGATGTTGGCGTGAATCACGCTACGAACTCCGACCATCTGCTCGGCGTGACTCGAAATCAGATCGCGGCGCGGGCGAGGTTTCAATGGACGCCGAGGGGGTTGTACTTCTGATTTTGGCGTTCGACTCTTGCGCTGTCATCCCCGCGAAAGCGGGGATCCATGCTGTCTTCGCGGTGGGGTGAACATGGATTACCGTGGCCGGATCGTGGGCGGTGGCGCTGACCTGCGGGGGCAAGTAGTTTGGTCGGAGGTCACGAAGTTACATGGGGCAGAAGCTCAACGGTCGAGCAGTCGGCTCATAACCGTCTGGAAGTGGGTTCAACTCCCACCTGCCCTATTTCCAGTGCCACAGAGATGCACGTACTACCCTACCCTGCCCATGCGGTGGACGGTATTTTACGAGGCTCCGGTTCATTGCCGGCCGGTCGCGTAGCTCAGCTGGTTAGAGCGCTGCTTTCACACAGCAGAGGTCCGGGGTTCGAGTCCCTGCGCGACCATTCCCCTACGTTTCTCTCACCACACCCCAGAGCATGCGTGCTTTGAATCTCCGGTCACTGCTTGTGGCCGTTGTCGTATTTGGAGCGCCAGCAGCAGTTGCGGCGCAGAACCCGACAACCGCGCAGGCGCAGCAGATGCTGCAGAACCCCGCCATGCTCCAGCAGCTCAAGCAGCGGATCATGACGAGCGGTATGACTCCCGACCAGGTCAGAGCGCGTCTGCGGGCTGC
>CAJDVC010000051.1_pt1 | contig 14561 bp, 16 predicted proteins | sample 7391211 | NCBI WGS metagenome assembly CAJDVC01 (sample SAMEA7055683, study PRJEB34461) | soil metagenome | biome: terrestrial ecosystem; feature: Peninsula; material: soil | place: Antarctica | collected 2016 | reverse complement strand
AGAATCGTGGCGTACAGCGACCGGTCGTCCATGGCGCGCTCCCTCCGAAAGGGCCTCGCGCCACGCTATTTCACCCACTCAATTCCCGGAAGACCCGAGAGCAATAAAGAGCCGAAGCCTTTCCTACTCATGACGAGAAGTCGTGAAGCTTTTTCCTCTCACCAAATTTCTTTAACACAGATCTAGCTTACACATCAACACTCCTAATCGACTAGTCGAAGAGGCATGATGAGACACATATATTTCGCCGTATCATCCCAGCCAACTGGTTCAATCACAGCTGCTCGTTCTGGAGCCTTAAAAGTAAGTCTCACCTCATCGGTTGGTAAATTCCTGAGAATCTCTAAGAGATAGCTCGCATTAAATCCGATATCAAGCGAGTCTCCGTCAAAATTAATTGGAAGCTCATCCTGAGCTTCGCCAAGATCAGGTGTCTGAACACTAAACCTCAGCATCCCTATGTTAAATGACATCCGAATCCGATGTGTCTGATCAGAAGCAATCACAGACATGCGCTTCAATGCTTGGATCAACGCATCTCGGTCTGCCCTTGCAATTCGGTCGTTGTCCTTTGGAATTACCTGTTCATAATTCGGATAAGGACCTTCAATTAATCGGGTGTACACTGTTGTAAAAGGGGAACGAAAGCCAAGATGACTGTCACCCCGAGCAACCTCAAGTTCTTCTTCCGCAGGGAAAAGTCGACGAATTTGTTCTAATGCCTTCGGCGGAATGATTAAATCACTCGATGGCACATCAACAGCACTAATTGGAATCTCCATTTTTGCTAACCGATGTCCATTTGTCGCAATCATCCGCATATAACCAGCTCGAAGCTCCCATAATACTCCGTTCAAAATCGGTCGGCTTTCCTCAGTCGAGGAAGCGAACGCTGTATGGATAATTAGTTTCTGTAAGTCCCTAGAACGAATTCGCCAGCTTTCACTAAAGCGAATTGCGGGAAAGCTCGGAAATTCATCCTTCGGCAAACCGAAAAGCTTAAACTTTGACCGACCACATTCAATGGACAGTTTCTGTTCACCACTGCTACTCACTCTCACAGAAGCTGACGGCAGCTCACGGATGATTTCAACTAGTTTCCTCGCGGGAACAGTAATTCCACCTTGATTCTCAACATCCGCCATCACCTCAGTACTAACAGCCATATCGAGATCCGTACCAGAGAGTCGAATCCCCCTTTCTGTAGTCTCTAAAAGTAGATTCGCAAGAACAGGAAGTGTAGTTTTTACCGGTATACTAGCAACAACTGCAGCTAGTCCTTCCTGGAGCTTCTCACGAGCAATCGTGAAACGCATTCCAGCTCCTGAGTTTATGAATAGAAGTACTACTGCTTTTATCTATATGGAATTGTAGTAGTGGCAGTAGATGATGTGAATTTGTGTATGATAGAGGTAAAGCATAATCAGTTCAGAAGTTAGGACACTAAAAGCAGTTGTGTAAGAATGATGTTGTAGACGATAATGAACAATTAGGTGAGTTGGGTTTGGAAAGTGTCAAATGTTTATCGTGGAAGAGTATGGAGCTGATTGTGGAGGGTTGATAGTCGTCTTGCAAATTCAGGATCTTGCCGCAGCTGCTGAACTTTCTCGAGACTATGAATGACAGTCGAGTGATCTCTTCCACCGAATAGTGCTCCTATTTCAACTAGTTGTAATGTGAGAAGCTCGCGGATTAAGTACATAGCGGCTTGTCTAGGAACGGTTAACTGCTTTGTTCGTGTCTTGGAACAGAGACCTTCAATGGTTACTCCCCATTCTCGAGCTACAGCGGTTTGGATGGTAATTGCGGTGAGTCGTAAAAGAGTTTGTGGAGAGTCATCATTATCAGGTTTGAGTTTATCACGTAAAGCTTGTCGTGCTAATTCTACCGAGATAGGCTGATGTTTTAAGGATGCGTAAGCGAGGAGCCTGATGATACTTCCTTCTAGTTCGCGGACGTTTGACCATATGTGATGAGCGATAAATTGGATGACATCGTCAGGAATGGTGAGTTCGAGATGATCTAGATGCGCTTTATTGTGAAGAATTGCGATTCGATGTTCTAGATCGGGTGGTTCGATGTCCGCGACCATACCCCACTGAAATCGGCTGACAAGACGGGCTTCAAGACCGGGAATTTCGTTTGGTGAACGATCACTTGTTAGCACAATCTGACGTCCTGCTTCGTATAAGGCATTGAAGGTATGGAAGAATTCTTCCTGTGTAGCTTCCGTTCGCTTGAGGAAGTGAACATCGTCTACAAGGAGGAGGTCTACTTCTCTGTACCGTTTGCGAAAAGCTGCTGTTGTACGTGTCTGAATTGCTGTGACGAGTTCGTTGGTAAATCGCTCGGTTGCAACGAAGCACAACCGTAGATGCGAGGTCTTGCTCAGAATCTCATGTGCGATAGCTTGCATGAGATGTGTTTTTCCTAACCCAGTTTGCCCGTACAGAAAGAGTGGGTTATAAACCTTGCCTGGCGAAGCGGCAGCTGCTTGAGCAGCGGCAGCTGCCAGTTCGTTTGATTTACCGATGATGAAGTTTTTAAAAGTGTATCTAGGGCTTAGTTGAACATTTGCTCCACCTATTCCTATTGAGGCTGGTTCTTTAGTATCTGGCAAAGGCGCTACGAACAGATCCATTTGCGGCCGTCCGTGCTGCTCTTCGTCGATTTTAAAGCGAATTTTTATGGGATATCCCAGTGTAACTGGCGCGTAACTGGCCAATAACTGTGCGTGTTTTGACTCATTCCACTCGGCTGTAAAGTGATCTGGCGCACCTACGGTGATTGTATCTCCTTCCAACGCAAGAACAACCGTTGGCTCTAGCCATGTTTTGAATGTCTGAGCTGGAAGCTCAGCGCGAGCACGGTCTAGAAGGCGAGTCCAGATCTCTGCTGCGGTTAGTGTCATAAATCATGTGGAAAAGTCAAGGGGAGCCGAAGGTAGATCGTCCTGACGTTGAAGTCAACGAGAACTGGGAATTTAACGTTGCCAAGTACTCTGTCGTAGCCGAGTTAGTTGATGTATCTCGATAGCAGCGGTATCTTTAATGTCCTATCTTTGATGGCTTTTCTCATTTGCATTGCATGTTGGAGCTGTCATGGGCAAACCCACGTACCGACCCCGCAATAAGCGTCGTATCCGTACTCACGGCTTTCGTGAACGGATGGCAACACGTTGGGGCCGTGATGTGCTCAACCGACGTCGCAGAAAGGGAAGGAAGCAGCTTGCCGTGCGCCTTCCCTCGAAGTATGCAGGCGCCTGATAATACCTGGAGATAGCTGTTTTCCGCGGAGTAATCGTCTTACGCGGGGAGTCGAATTGCGCGTTGTACTACGGGAAGGGAAGCGAATCCGGACTCAGCATCTCGAGCTCCGTGTAGTCGCTTCCCTTCTTCATCATCCACGAATAGGCTTCATTGTTCCTAAGCATGGGCGCTCTATTGTAGAGCGGAATCGGCTGAAGCGACGACTCCGGGAGATTGTCCGCCTGAATGTGTTGAAGCGGATCCCTCCTGTGGATATGATCGTTCGCGCTCAACCAGACGCGTACAAGGCCTCGTTTACCCTGCTTGAACGAGAACTTGCAGTAGGAAGAGACCACGTACGGCGTCTCTTTTGGGCATCATAATGCGCTGGGTTCTGATCTTCCTGATACGCGGTTATCAGGTCGTACTGTCTCCTCTTCTCCCTGTTTCTTGTCGGTATTTTCCGAGTTGTTCCGCGTATGCGGTTCAGGCTCTTGAGCGTCATGGGGTAGCGAGGGGACTCTTGCTTACCATTCGTCGACTTGCTCGCTGTCATCCGTTTTGTGCGGGTGGCTACGATCCTGTGCCGTAATCCCTTTGCTATCCATGGAGAAACGACTTTTTCTCGCTCTGATACTAGCCGCGATCGTGATCATTATGTCGCAGAAACTTTTTCCGGCGCCAGTCGCTCCGAAGCATATGAGTGTTGATACTTTGTCTGCAGCTATAGCTGTCGCTCCCACGATAGATACCAGCGGGAAGCATCTAAGTTTCGATTCCACCAGTGTAAAAGTGAGCCAGAGTGCCTCATCTCTTGATACTACTGTCGGATTTGAACGTGGTACAATGCTGATTGGTGATACGCTCGTCGTTGTTACCTCTAAAGCTACGTACCACTTTGCATCACTCGGCGCAGCTCCTTTGGACGTAGTTTTGAATGACTATTATATTCTGCCCAAGTCTGGTCAAAACATCACACTCGGTCGTCCCGGCATTCGTCTACTGAGCTATGAGCTCGTGAGCAATAAGGACACAATCTATCTTGATCGGGTCAAGTTCAATTTTGACTCGACAAGGATCGGGAAAAACGCAGAGATTGAGTTCACATCTACGGTAAATGCTGTGCGGATTACAATCACATACGCATTTGCGCCTGCAGGATATTTAGCGAATGTGCATGGATCAATCCTTGGTGCTGATTCGTCTGCGAAGCTTCTTATTCGGCTTCATCAGGGTCTTCCATTTGTCGAAGCAGATTCTAGCGAGGACTTGAGAAACCTCGCATACGTGGTCAAACCCATCCACGGAGATGCGCGTAGCATTCCATTCTCGAAGCTGGATTCACTGGAGCCAAAGGTCGAATCGGATTCACTTGCATGGGTTGCGAGCAAGAACAAGTATTTCCTTCTCGCACTCATTCCTAGTGTTCCGGGAAAATCATTCTCTGCTGCTGTCTTTACCAGAGGTGTGCATCAGCCTAAAGCGGTAGCTGTCGCAGATGGCTTGGTTCTTCAGCCGCTTACAAAAAGCGGAGAATTCGCCTTCCAGCTGTATATCGGTCCGCAGGAATGGCGTCGTCTTCACCAAATAGGGCAGGATCTCGATCATGTGAATCCGTATGGGGGAGTTCTCCGTGCCGTAGTACAGCCATTTGCAAATATTGTCATGCAGGTGTTGCTGTGGATTCACGATGGTTTGCGGATCAACTATGGCTGGGTGCTGATCATATTCGGCGTAACCGTGCGTATTCTGCTCTGGCCGCTCAATCAAGGAGCGATGCGTAACAGTCTCAAGCTGCAGCGAATTCAGCCACAACTGCAGGAGATACAAAAGCGATACAAGTCCAACCCAGAAAAGCTTCAAACCGAGATGGGGAAGCTCTATCGAGACCACGGAATGAGTCCCTTCACTCCTCTCGCCGGCTGCTTGCCGATGCTGATTCCAATGCCGGTTTTGTTCGCACTGTATTTTGTGTTTCAGAATACGATTGAATTCCGGGGAGTCGCGTTTCTCTGGCTTCCAGACCTTTCGTTGCGGGATCCGTACTTCATCTTACCGGCTGTGATGGGACTCTCGATGTATGTCCTGTCCTGGATTAGTCTCCGAGCATCTCCGCCAAATCCGCAGGCGAAGATGATGGCGTATCTGTTCCCCGTGATGATGGTCGTATTCTTTTGGCGTCTTGCAGCTGGACTCAATCTCTACTATGCCGTACAAAATATCGCGACTCTTCCCCAGCAGTGGCTCATTGCCCGTGAGCGTGCGAAGCTGGCAGTGACTCCGGCGAGTGGATAGCAGCCAGAATGTTTCGGCATCGATACATGATGGAGCACAAGCACTGCTGCAGGTCACCTATATCGGCCATGCGACACTGCTCCTGCGTTTTGGTGATATTCATATTCTTACCGATCCAAATTTTGATCCAAAGCTCGGCATCTTTTTGCCACGGGTCTCGATACCCGGGCTGGAGATTGCCGAGCTTCCGCGTATTGATGCCATCATTCTGACGCATGCGCATGCAGACCACTTGTCGTTTCGCTCATTGCGTGCATTACCTGCAGGCATTCCTATCCATGCACCAGCTGCGATCGCGCATTGGCTCCGGCGCTCAGGGCTGTCCTCTGCGCACCCTATAATCTCAGGCGGGTCGATACAGATAGGGTCGGTCTCGATCTCCACGGCAACAGCAGCGCACATGGGAGCTCGGTACGTCATGGATCGCTGGCGGGGAGAGGCGCTGATGTATCTACTCGATGACGGTATTTCCTCCGTACTCTTTACTGGCGACACAGCAATCTCGCCGGAGATCATCTCACTGGCTCAGCGAATAACACCGCGCCGCCTCGATATTGCCCTGCTACCAATCGGATACGCACCCAAGTGGAAAGAATATTTCTTTCGTCGAGGACATCTGACAGCGGGAGATGCACTCTCATTGTTCGTTCAGTTGAATGCACGAATGCTCATCCCATTTCACTGGGGCACGTTCCGACATATCACATCGGGACCGTACGATGCCATCCGCGTTTTCCGAACTCTTCTCGAGACGCATGATCGTGCCTCGGACGTGCGAGTCCTCGAGCTTGGAGATACGCTTACGGTATCTGGATCGGATCAATGAGCTCGATCCTTCCGGGCTCGTCCGACACCATAGTCGCGCAGGCCACAATCGGAGCACGAAGCGCACTAGCTGTAGTTCGCCTGTCGGGTCCTGACGCTCATCGAATAGCTGCCACCCTGCTCATCCCGTGGCGCCCCACACCATCGCGTCGCGCCTACCTGGCGACACTGCGCGATACGGAGCGTAGTCGGGACATCGATCGCGGAATCGTCACGGTGTACCACGCACCTGCCTCGTATACGGGGGAGAACATGGTCGAGCTTTCCCTGCATGGCGGTGAAGTCGGCCCAGCGCTCGCCATCTCGACGCTCCTCGCCGCTGGCGCACGCCACGCCCTGCCGGGCGAGCTCACGCGGCGTGCATTGCTCAACGGGAAGCTCGATCTCTTGCAAGCGGAGGCAATTGCAGACCTCATTGATGCGCGATCACGAGCGATGCATGACGTTGCTCTCGAGCAGCTCGCGGGGCACCTCTCAGCGCGGTTGAATGTCCTGCGTGACCGCATCATCGAACTCGAGGCACTACTTGCCTACGATGTCGATTTCCCCGAAGAGGACGATGGACCCGTCGCACCGGGCTGTATCACCAGTACTGCGCGCGATGTTCTTGCGTCGATCGATGCACTGCTTGCGACATCTTTGACTGGTGAGATGATTCGTGGCGGTGCAATCGTCGTCATCGCAGGTGCTCCGAATGCCGGGAAATCATCACTCTTCAACGCGTTGATCGGCATGCAACGCGCCATTGTCACAGACATGCCCGGGACGACTCGAGACGCGCTCGAGGCGGTGATCGATGTCGGACAGTGGCCGGTAAGGCTCGTCGACACGGCAGGCCTTCGCGCGAGTGACGACATGATCGAACGCCTCGGTATCGAGGTGGCCGAGCAACACGTTGCGAATGCTGTAGTCGTGCTGGTGTGCGGAGAGGACTGCACATCACTGGCCCGCGCGATGGAACGAGTGCGCACGCTAACGACCGCGAGGCTGATCGCCGTCGCCACGAAGAGTGACGCGCATGGATCATCAGCGGACGAGCTCTCTTCGCTCGCGACCGACATTGCGAACGTGACAGTGAGTGCTCGAACTGGCAATGGTCTTTCAGTACTCCTTCAACGAATTATCGAGATCCTTGATAATGAGCGCGAGCCTCTCTCGACGGGCAACCCGGTGCTCACACGTGAACGACATCGCGTAGCTCTCACACACGCGCGCACCGAAATCATGGCGTTTATCGAGGCTTGGACGCGAGTGAACGCCATCCCGTCCATCGTCTCCGCCGTGCACCTCCACTCGGCGCGCGGCCATCTCGAGGAGCTCGTCGGAGCGCTCGACGTGGAGGAAGTACTCGATCGAGTGTTCAGCAGCTTTTGTGTAGGGAAGTAGCGCTTCGGCCCTCAGGCAGAAGCGGCTATCACGCTCGCAATTGCAGAGATCTCATGGGCGCTCGCGCGCACCGTCCAGGCCATTCCGCGCTGTGCGACCGCGCGCTCGACCATGCGACTGCCTAGATAGTAACCCGACCTTTCCGGAAGAACGTACTGATCGACGGTGCGTGATTCGTCGCTCAGCCCGCCAGAGAGGTATCGAAGACGCAATCCGAGCCCGACGTGATCGAGATCCGGCAAAACGGCTCTGACGAGCACACCCTCGAGCTCCCGGATGCGCGCATACTGTCGACGTGTATAGCCGTAGTACTCCCACTCGGCGTGCCCGGGGCTGACCGCGCGCGCGACTTCCACGGCAACTCCCTCGTTGATAACGAGCTCGCGTAACGGAGCACGCCGGCCCGTGTCCCAATAGGAGTAGTAACCATCAGCTTCGTTGATCAACTCGCAGAGCGCACTGTGGCTCGTCAGCGACGTGTAGCGCACAACGTGCGCGATCTCGTGCGCGAGCCAGAGGGGAATGAGCGCGGGATCGAGACCCAGCCCCTGCGTCTCCTTGTTCGCGACGCCCGTGAAGTGCTCGAGGCAGACGAACGCAATTCCCCGCCCTTCGGCGACCAGCTCGCCTGCGTTCGCAGCACCGACGCCGATCATGAGCACGACGTCGAAGTCGGAGTCGGGCTCGAGCAGCGCGGAGCAACGCAGCTCCGCCTCCCGCGCGAGTGATACGACATCGGTGCGCTCGAGCATGCCGCGGAGGTCATGCCGAGCGGCCCGCATGACCGAGAGTGCTACATCGTCAAAATGTGATGTGTCAGGATCGAGGACGTAGTTGCGCCAGTATGGCTCGAGAATGCGGAGGTGGGACGAGTAGTAGCGCCGGTAAACGGCGGAGGGGTCTGAGCTGTCGAGCAGTGCAAAGAAATCGGGTATCAAATTTATCAGCATTCAGACCGGGTGCGCGTGAGAATGGCGCAGAATCCGTCCAGCGGACGGGGCAAGATAGTGTCGCCCTGAGAACGCAACAAGGTCGTTCGACGCGTTGGCACGCATTTTCCCTTTGCTTTTCAAGAGAAAGTGCCGGAGCACACAATGACGACGTTGAAACACATAGAACTGACGTGCCCGATCTGTCACCACTGCTTCGATTCGCAAGTGGTGATCTCGACGAACTCCTTCGGGGGAAAGCGGACAGACTTCCACGAACGCGCCGCTGGAGCGCAGCCGCTTCCGTATCTGATCCATTTGTGCTCACGGTGCGGATACGCCGGCAGCGAGCGTGATTTTGGCGACGAAGCAGATGTCAGCCCGATGCTCAAGGAGCATGTGTGGGACGAGCTCGCGCCGCGGCTCAATGAGGGCGCGCTGATGGGATCCGAGAAGTACGAGTTTGCCGCGAAGGTCGTGCTTTGGCAGGGCGCCGAGCCGCGGCGGGTCGCCGATCTACTGTTGCGCGCCGCGTGGTGCTGTGTCGACGAGGGAGATACGGAGGCGGAACGATACTTTCGCCGGCAGTCCGCGTGGATGTTCGAGCGGTCGCTCGAATCGTACGACGGCGTCGAACGGGAGGAGCGAGCGGTGCTCACCTACCTCGTCGGCGAACTCTGGCGACGGATCGGCGAGGCGACACTGGCCGCCGGTTGGTTCGATCGAGTCGCCGATGAGGTCGTCGATCCGGACACGCAGGAATGGCTCATTGCGGCCGCGAGCCAACAGCGTGACTATCCACGGGAGTGGTTCGGCTAACCCGGATCAGGTGCCAGGGCGGGTCCCGAAGATGCGATCGCCCGCGTCGCCAAGTCCGGGAAGGATGTATCCCTGTGCATTGAGCTCACGATCGAGAGCGGCCGCGTAGATTCGAACATCTGGATGTGCGGCCGCCATACGTCGGACGCCTGCTGGTGCTGCCACGAGGCAGAGAAAGCGGATTCGTGTCGCTCCGGCGCGCTTCAGCGAATCGATCGCCGCAACGGCGCTTCCCCCGGTGGCAAGCATTGGATCGAGCACGAAAAACTGGCGCTCGGCCGCATCACCGGGAACGCGGAAGTAGTAATCGACAGGCTCCAGTGTCTGATGGTCGCGATAGAGTCCGATGTGGCCAACCCGAGCAGAAGGAACGAGACGGAGCACACCGTCCACCATGCCGAGGCCGGCACGCAGGATGGGGACGAGGGTCAGCTTCTTTCCGCTCACACGTTGCGCCGTCATTCGTTCGAGCGGCGTGTCGACCGCTACCGGCTCTAGGGCGAGATCACTGGTGGCCTCGTACGCCATCAGCATGGCGATCTCCTCGACCAGCTCTTTGAAGATCTTGGTGGGTGTGGTGCGATCGCGGAGGATGGACAGCTTGTGCTGGACCAGCGGATGCTGCGTGACCGAGAGAGTCGGGTGCTCAGGGGTGGTCAGCATGCGGCTGAAGGTACTAACTTCGCATTCATGAAAGAATACCAGGCAGTCGTGCTGAAGCTGTCACGGCGTGCGCACGACGACGAAGATGCGCTCACGGATCTTCTGAATGAGCGGAGTCGTGGCGGGTGGGAGCCCGCATTGCTCGGGCAGGATGGCCAGCGGATGACGGTCGTCTTCCAGCGCGTCGCGTCATCAGCCTCGCGCCGCGAGAAGTGACTGAGCGCTCGGTGACCGCTCCGCGTCCGCGCGTCGACGCCGCGGAGCGCATTCTGCGCGCGGCCATTCGCCGCATCGTCACGTCGGGCGCCGCCGCGTTGACGATGCACGAGGTGTCGGAGGAAGCGGGTGTGAGCAAGGGGCTCATCCACTATCACTTCCACGACAAGGAAACGCTGCTGGCGCGAATGGTGGAGTGGATGACGCGCCATCTTGTCGCGCGGGAGCATACTGCGCTCGCGAGCTCGGTTCCGCGTCATGCGATCGACGATCTCTGGAAGTGGCTGGAGGCGGAGCTGGAGCGCGGACAGATTCGCGTGCTCCTGGAGCTCGCGGAGTGGCGAGGGCCGCTCGTGCAGAGCGCGATCCGTGAATCGGCGAATGCACGGCGCGACGCGGCTGCCGCGTCGATCGAGCAGCTGTTCTCGCTGCTCGGCCTGCGTCCTCGCATTCCCGCGCAGCTGCTGGCGGACGTGGTGGTGGCGTTCGTCGATGGGCTGGCGATCGCGATCGGCATCGACCCACAGAAGAATGCCCGTGCGGCGTTCGACGTGTTCTGGCTTTCACTTCTGAGCCTCACTGAGTAACGCCGCTCGCGCCGGCTCGAGATGAGTGCAGTCAGCTCCCTTCCCGCACGTTTTTTCTCGACGCTGACGATCCTGCTGCTCATCGTCTGGGCATCGTTCGTGACAGCGATCATCGATGCGGGCAACCGCAATGAGGCGCGAAGTGCGGATGCGATCATCGTGCTCGGCGCGGCGCAGTACGAGGGTCGGCCGTCGCCAGTGCTCAAGGCGCGGCTAGACCACGCGGCGGAGCTGTGGGATCGCGGATTGGCGCCCCGGATGATAGTAACGGGTGGGCGCGGCGTGGGTGACACGACGAGCGAGGCGGCGGTGAGCCGGAGGTACCTTGCGCAGCGCGGAGTGCCGTTGGGGCGGATCCTCATGGACACCGGGGGGCTGACGACGAGCCAGTCCATGGTGGCGGCGCGTCACTTCCTGAGCACGCAGTCACACCCGAGTGTCTTAATAGTGAGCGACCCGTTTCACATGCTGCGGCTGGCGATCCTGGCGCGCCGACTACAGATGATTCCGCTGCTCTCGCCAACCCGGACCAGCCCCATCTCCTCCCGATGGGGACAGCGGCTACGGTATGTGCTCGCAGAGTCGATCAAGGCCCCATACGCGCTCGTCGTCGGCGCGCGCTGACGTTTGGGGTTCCGCGCGCGGGCCGTCCCATAAGGGTCTTTCTATGGGGTGGGTCACCCCCGCCCCTCTTGCGCTAAAGCCAATGATACAGTCACATTGGAGCCGCGAACTGTCACATTACGTTAACGCGTGATACGAAAGGGCTCGCGAGGCAACCATCGCGCCCAATCATTGTTATGGCGTTCTCTACGCGGGAAGCTACCATGCCCCATGACGTAGCTGTTCCGGAGGAATCCGCCGAGGTTCGCTCATCGACCGGTGAGATAAATAGGATGAGATTTTTTGTTGTGCTCGAGCTGCATCGGCGAGCGCTCACACATGGCGCGAAACTTCGTCGCCGGCCCACTCGTACTATCCCCCTTCCGTCGCTCCGCCGCAACGTGCTTCCCATCAGCGGGGAGATGCTTCGTGTCCACGGGCAATCCGACGAGCATCGCTGGAGCGCGTAGCCGCTTCATGTTGTCCCATTCGGCAGGCCGGGGATCAATTCCCTTTCACGTGTTTTCCGGAGGTTTTTGAATGCGCATGACTCGTACTGTGGCCGTCGTAGTCGGTGGGCTCATGCTCGCGACTGCGGCCGGTGCGCAGGAGCAGGTGGAGACAGTAACGAAGAAAGCGGCCATGCGGGAGCCGACGTTCACGAATGTCACTGACGACATGCTCAAGAATGCTCGCGCTGACGGCAAGAACTGGTTGACCTTCGGGCGCGACTACACCAATCAGCGCTATTCCCCGCTCGCGCAAATCACCAGCACGAACGTCGGATCACTGCGCGTTTCGTGGATGTATCAGTCGGGGATCACGCGCCTCGGCTCCTTCGAGACGAGCCCCGTTGTTGTCGATGGCGTGATGTACCTGACCACGCCGTACAACACGGCGACGATAGCGGTGAACGCGCGTACCGGCCAGCAGATCTGGCGCTACGAGCACAAGCCGAGCATCACCTCTCCGATCTATTGTTGCGGGCCGAACAATCGTGGCGTCGCGATTTCCGGTGGGATGGTCTACATGGCGACGCTCGACGCTCGCCTCGTAGCGCTCGACTCGAAGACCGGGGAAGTGAAGTGGGACGTCCAGATCGAAGATCCTGAGGCGGGATACAGCGCCACAATGGCACCGTTGGTTGTCGACAACTCAGTGATCGTCGGCATCTCTGGTGGCGAGTATGGAATACGCGGGTTCGTGCGTGCGTACGGCAAGACCGACGGAAAGCCGATGTGGACGTTTTACACGCTTCCCGAGAAGGGTTGGGAAGGAGACTTTGTCGAAAAGTCGCTGGATGGCGTGGACCTCAAGCGCGACATCCGCGCCGAGAAAGCTGCAATGGCGCAATACGGCGATGCGTGGAAGCGCGGCGGCGGGGGAGTATGGATGACGCCTGCGTATGATCCGGCGTCGCACAACATCTTCTTTGCGGTCGGCAATCCGTCGCCGGACCTGGATGGCACGATGCGCCCGGGTGATAATCTGTATACGGACGCCATCGTCGCGGTGGATGCCCGCACTGGCGAGTACAGGTGGCACTTTCAGGAAGTGCCGCACGACCGCTGGGATCTGGACGCTGTGAGCCCTCCGGTCATCGTCAAGCTGAAGAACGGCAAGACCGCAGTCGCGCAGGCGGGGAAGACGGCGTACGTCTATGTGCTTGACGCCGAAACGGGCAAGCTGATCCGCCGCTCGGATGAGTTCAATCGTCACGAGAACTACTTCACGGTGCCGACCGCTGATGGCGTTCGTATGCTGCCAGGCGCAAATGGTGGTTCCGAATGGTCGCCGACGGCCGTGAATCCGACGCTCGGCTACATGTACGTGCTCGGGCTCGAACAGCCGATGAACTACATCACGCACTCGGCGCCGCTCGAGAAGGGGAAGCTATGGCTCGGCTCCGCGTTCAAGGCAGTACCGGGTGAGCGGCAGTACGGCACGTTCACGGCAATCAACCTGAACACGGGCAAGCGCGCGTGGCAGGTGGAGACGGAGCAGCCGATGATCGGAGGTGCGCTCGCGACGGCGGGCAACCTCGTGTTCACTGGCGAGGGCAATGGACACTTCAATGCATACAATGCGAAGACTGGGAAACAGCTCTGGACGTTCCAGGCTGGTGCCGGCTGCAACGCACCGCCGGTGAGCTACTCGCTGGATGGCAAGCAGTACATCGCAGTCGCGTGTGGCGGCAACTTTCAGCTCGGATATCCACTCGGCGGCGCCGTGCTCGTATTCGCGCTTCCCGGCTCGGCCGGAGCCGGTGTGAAGAAGGGACACTAGTTGCGACGAACCGGGCGGAGCGCTCTGTGCTCCGTCCGGTTCGTGCGGCGTGGAGGATATGGTGGGTAGTCTCGGTAGATGGTGGGCGTTCGGAACGATTGGGCTTGTGCTCGTGTTGGGGAATGGAATAGCGGCGAGGCGTGGATCGATCCAAGGATCGGAGCAACTTGCCGGTAAGGATTGGAAAGGGTTCGGCTCGAAGGAGAAGGATGCGTATCTAGCGGGATTCATCGCCGGTGCTGCGGTGGTTCGCAGCGATTCGGCTGGCACGAGAACGGATACGACGCCGAGCCGCGAGATCGATGCGATGCGTGCGATGCATCGACTTCCCTTTCCGTATTCGGTGTCCGTTTACGCTTCCCAGATCGACGATTACTACTGGTGGGAGAATCATTTGAGCGTTCCGATCGTCGATGTGATGGCCAGAACCAGTCTGCAGTTACGATCGCATTGATTCACGCCGCCAACGGCGGCAGAGCTCCACTTCACGCGGAGGTGGTGAGAGAGAATCGCAGGGTTGAGTTGTTCCGATCTCCTCGAGATCAAAGGATTCGTTGGCGCATGAGGTTTTTTCGCGGTCCTTATCTTCTCTTGTTTTTCACTAGTCTTGGAGAAGCAAGCATGAAAAGAATTGCAATCGTCACATGTGCACTTGCGCTGGCGGCAGGATCCGCCAATGCGCAGGGACTCACGATGCAGATGAG
>CAJDVC010000066.1_pt1 | contig 14636 bp, 8 predicted proteins | sample 7391211 | NCBI WGS metagenome assembly CAJDVC01 (sample SAMEA7055683, study PRJEB34461) | soil metagenome | biome: terrestrial ecosystem; feature: Peninsula; material: soil | place: Antarctica | collected 2016 | reverse complement strand
CTACACGCTGGGTGTCACGTTTTTTGAGCTGGTCACAGGCCGGCTTCCGTTCAGCGCTTCGGATCCGCTGGAATGGGTGCACTGCCACGTTGGCCAGACTCCGCCGACCGCTCAATCTGTCAATCGCGACGTACCCGACCCGCTCTCTCGGATAATCTCCAAGCTGCTTTCCAAGAGTGCAGAGGATCGTTACCAGAGCAGTTTCGGACTCATTGCCGATCTCGAACGTTGTCGGACATCGGACAGCTTGCGGAACTGTTCGATGATGTCGCACATGGTGGCGCCGGTGTTTGTCTTGTCTCTGGCTATGCCGGTGTCGGCAAGTCGGCGCTCGTCAACGAGCTCGGAAAAGCAATCGTCCGTAGTCGCGGTTATCTGATCGAAGGCAAGTTCGAGCACTTCCAGCAGAGCACGGCGTACAGCGCATTCACAAACGCCTTCCGCGGTCTCGTTGAGCAACTGCTTGGCGAGCCCGCGAGCAGACTCGCCGAGTGGCGCGACGCACTACAGGCGGCGCTCGGGAGCAACGCGGCGTTGCTTGTCGCGCTCATACCCGAGTTGGTCCCGATCATTGGCGAGCAGCCGCCCGTTCCGGACCTGCCCCCGGCCGAGGCACAGAACCGCTTTCAGATCCTCGTTCTGAACTTTGTCCGTGTGTTTGCGACCGCGCAGCATCCACTGGTGATCTTTCTCGACGACCTGCAGTGGAGCGACGTGCCGACTCTCAATCTGCTCGCGCGACTCGCGACAACGCGCGACATGGCGCATCTGCTGCTTATCGGCACGTACCGTGACAATGCGGTGGACGTGTCTCATCCACTCACTGTTACTCTCGACCAGATCCGCCGCTCGCGCGAGGTCGTGGAGATAATACTCGCTCCACTGGAGCTCGAGGCGGTAGATCGGCTAACGGCTGATACGCTCCGTACGACGGTGGAACGCAGTCGACCGCTTGCCCGCATCGTCTTCGACAAGACACAGGGGAATCCGTTCTTCACAAAGGAGCTGTTGCGCAGCCTGCATGAGAGCGGATCGATTCGATTCGCTCCTGACATGGGGCGCTGGGAGTGGGACATTGCGGCCGTGGCGTCGGCGACTGTAGCAGACAACGTGGTTGACTTCATGGTCTCCGCGCTCAGGCGTCTGCCGCAGGCCACGCAGCAGTTGCTCCAGCTCGCTTCGTGCATCGGTAATACCTTCGATCTACGCACACTCTGCATCATCGCCGAGCGGGACTACGCATCGGTGGGGGCCGACCTTCAGGCCGCGCTTACACGTCAGCTTCTCGTTCCGCTTACCGAGAACTACAGACTCGTCGGCGTCGCCGAGCCTGGCGCCGCACCGTCGCCGACTGGCGCAAGTGTGCAGTATCGATTCCAGCACGACCGGGTACACCAGGCAGCGTACGAACTGATCGACCCGGAGCGCAAACAGGCCGTGCATCTGTCGATGGGGCGTGTACTTCTCGGCAATGCGTCTGCCGGCGAACTCGACGAACGGTTGCTTGACATTGTCGCGCATCTCAACATCGGCCGCTCCCTCATCACCGATGCCGAGGAACGACGCACGCTGGCGCGTCTCAATCGCGACGCCGGCCTCAAGGCGATTCGATCGTCTGCATATGGCGCGGCAATGGAGCTTCTCCGCGTCAGCCTGGAATTGCTCGGACCCGATGCGTGGAGCACGGACTTCGACCTGATGCTTGACGTCGCGCGGCGAGTGCAGCAGTGCGCGTACCTCACCGGCGACTACGTCGCGGCGGATGCGTGGACGGAGACTGTACTCGCGCACGCAACGACTCGACTCGCCCGTGCGGAGGCGTTGTCAGCGCGCACGCGCCAGTATGCGACCATCGGTCGCATGCACGAATCCATTCAGGCTGCGCTTTCCGGACTGGGTGAGCTGGGCTATGCCGTAAAGCCGGAGCCGACATCCGCGGACGTGGAACGCGAACTCGCCGATGTCACGCGCAACCTTAACGGTCGCGCGATCGCCGATCTGATCGACGCACCGGAAATCACGGACCCAGAAACGCGTATCGGCCTGCGGCTTCTCATGGAAGTTTTTGCAGCCGCGTTTCTCTCGGGTAGCGGGACCCTCTTCCCCTATTTGATTCTCAACGGCGTGAACCTTTCTCTCGTGAATGGCAGCAGCTCGGAGGCCGCGTTTGCATACGCGGCCTACGGCATGCTCCTCTGCGGCGAGCTGAAGGATCCCGCGCTCGGCTATCAATATGGTCGGCTCGGTGTGGACATGAACGAGCGATTCAACGACATCGCTCTCAAGTCGCGCATCATCTACGTGTACGCGATGTTCGTTCACCATTGGAGCAACCACTGGGCGAGCATGACGCCGTGGTTTCTGAAGGCCATCGAGGCTGGCTACCAGTCTGGTGACATGCTGTATCTGGCGTACAGTGCGCAGGACTGCATCATCTGGGATCCGACGCTCGACCTCGCGACCGCGTCGCGGGAGCAGCGCAAGTATCTGGCGATCGTCAAGGATTGCGAGTACCAGGATTCGTATGACTCCGGCACGCTGTTCCTGCAGATGCAACTCAATTTCCAGGGGCTCACGGACGGCCAGTTCTCCATGAACGACGACTCCTTCGATGAGCAGGCATGCGTCGAGGGAATGCGCGAACGTGGATTCATGACGGGTATCGCGAACTACCATATCTACAAGGCGGAAATTCACGCGCTTTACGGTGACTTTTCCGGTGCAATGGTGCACGGCGCTCACACGCCTGAACGCCGATCTCGCGCAGATGACTGCATGGGCCGAGGGATGCCGGGCAAATTTCGAACACCTCCGGCTCACAATGATCGCCGAGCTGGCCAGGCTCGAGAACCGCCAGGGCGACGCACTGGCTGGCTACGAACATGCCGCGGCGGCCGCTCGCGAAAGTGGCTTCATGCGCGACGAGGCTGTGGTCGATGAACTCGCTGCCCGATACTTGCTCACGCTGGAGCTTCCGCGCGCCGCCGAAGGATACATCCGCGCATCCCGCAACCTGTTTGATCGGTGGGGCGCACGGCGCAAGGTTGAGCAGATGGACAACAGCTACGCCGCAGTTGTCGGGCGAATCGCCGACGCCGTCGGTGGCGCGGAATCGGCTATCGATTCCACGTCGCTCGACATGAGTTCGGTGATCAAGGCTTCGCAGACGATTTCCGGTGAGATAGTAGTAGACCGACTGTTGCGCACCACGCTCGAGCTGTTGCTGGAGAACGCGGGTGGAAATCGCGGCTTCTTCATTGTGCAGAATGATGACGAACTTGTTGTCCGGGCACAGGCAGAGGACACAGAAGACGCACCTCGTCTTTCCCTTCCTCTAACGCTCGGCGCGAGCGAAGAGCTTCTGGTACCACTGTCGATCGTCAACAACGTGCTGCGAACCGGAACGCCACTCGTGCTCGACGACGCAACAAACGCAGGCCGATTTGCGAGCGATCCTTACCTGCTCGCTGCTCGTCCCAAGTCGGTCATGTGTGTACCCATTCAGCGCCAGCGACGCTTCAGTGGCGTCATCTATATCGAGAACAACCTCACGACTGGGGCATTTTCGCAGGATCGCGTCGAAGTGATCAAGTTGCTCGCCGCGCAGGCGGGTATTTCCATGGAAAACGCGCGACTGTACGAGGAGCAGGTCAGACTCACCGAAGCGCAGAGTCGATTTGTGCCGGCACAGTTCCTTGAGATTATGGGGCGGCGCGATATCGCCGATGTCGGGCTCGGTGAATTTGTTGCACGCGACATGAGCGTCATGTTCGCGGATCTGCGCGCGTTCACTCCGCTTGCCGAGCAATTGGCACCGCGACAAGTGATCGACCTGCTCAACCGTCACTTCAGTCGCATCGGCGGCCCAGTCGCAGATGCGGGCGGATTCATCGACTCTTACAACGGCGATGAGATCATGGCGCTTTTCCCACTGCCAGGCCTTCGCGCAGTGAGCGCCGGTGTTTCAATGCAGCGCGCGCTCGCCGATTTCAACCGTGAGTCGATTGCCGATGGCGGGCCGTCGCTGGAGATGGGTATTGGCGTGAATACCGGCCCACTGGTGCTCGGCACTGTGGGCAGTCAGGATCGGCTCAAGTGCGGCGTGGTGGGAGACACTGTCAATACCGCCTCTCGAGTCGAGCAACTCACCAAGCGATATGGTGCGCCATTTTTGATTGGTGAGCAGACATACCGTTCACTGCCTGCGTCGAGCGGGTTTTCGGTGCGCGCCGTCGACCGTGTGGCCGCCAAGGGCAAGGTTCAAGCGATGACGTTGTACGAAGTTCTGGACGCCGAGACAGACGAGCGACGTAGCGCAAAGGAGTCGACACGGTCGATGCTCGTCGACGCGATGGCGCTTTACTTTGCGCGCGATTTTTCAGGAGCTGGCAAGATTCTCGATGATGCGCGAGAGATGGATGTTCGAGATTCCGTTCTGGCCATCCTCAGCGAACGATGCGAGCGCTACGCCGTTACGCCGCCGCCGGACTACTGGCACGGCGCCGAGTCGCTCGACTTCAAGTAGTGGCGCCGCGGTTTAAAGCAGGTTCAATTTCTGATTCCATGATGTCAATTGGTGAGGACCGATGACCCGACGACTCGGCGTGGTGATGGACCCGATCGCCGGAATCCATCCCGAAAAGGACAGTACTCTCGCTATGTTGCTTGAAGCGGCGCGGCGCGGATGGGAGTTGAACTACATGGAAGTCGGCGATCTCCGCCTGCGCGACGGTCGCGCCGAAGCCACGGCACGGCCACTTGCGGTCAAGGACGATAACGAACACTGGTTTGAGCTGGGTGAAGGCATCGACATCGGGCTCGGCGGTCTCGACGTTATCCTGATGCGGAAGGATCCTCCCTTCGATCTCGAATATCTCGCCGCGACCTACGTGCTCGACCGCGCGGAAGCGCAGGGAGCGCTCGTGGTAAACCGACCCGGCGCACTCCGCGACGCCAACGAGAAGGCAATCACGAGCTGGTTCGCAGACTGTAGTCCGCCCACGCTGATGACGCGTTCAATTCCGCAATTGCGAGCGTTCATGCTCGCGCACAATGCGATCGTGGTCAAGCCGCTTTACTCGATGGGTGGACGTTCAGTGTTCGTGGTGCGTCCCGACGATCCCAACGCCAGCGTCATTTTCGAGGAGATGACCGAGCGTGAACGTCGCACGATAATCGCGCAGGCATTCGTGAGTGAGGTTGCGGTGAGTGGCGACAAGCGCATTTTGATGGTAGACGGCAGCGCCGTGCCGCACGCGATTGCGCGGATTCCGCGCCCCGGCGAGCTGCGCGCGAACATTGCCGCTGGTGGATCAGTTCATCCTGTCGAACTGGATGACCGCGACCGCGCCATTTGCGCCGCAGTCGGCCCGGTATTGCGTGAGCGAGGCCTCTGGTTCGCCGGCCTCGACGTGATTGGCGGATATCTGACCGAGATCAACGTTACGAGCCCGACATGCATTCGTGAGATTGACAGATTGTTCGGCTTGAACGTATCCGGCACGCTACTGGATTCCGTCGAGCAACGGCTAGGTCAGTCCAGGATCATTTAACACGCCGCGGCAACCAGGGCTTGAGCACCTGCTCCGCAAGCGCGGGCCAATCCTTGTTCGCCGCCGGATTCGCTGGACTCGGATGCGGCAGGTAACGTATGTCCGCGTCCACGCCAAGCACGGTCGAGGCGCGTCGTTCCGCATAGCGCCCAATCGCCACGACTGCTGACGGTGCCAGCGCGCGGACGACAGCCACCAGCGCGCGATCGCACACCGTCGTCAACGCTTCGGCCTCGGCTCGACTCAAGCGCTCAGGGATGAGATTGTGTCCGTCGCCGATGAACAGGAGCGGGCAGTAATTCCAGACAAAGAAGCGCGAGAAAAAGTCATCCGGCGAGCCGACTCGTGCTTGCGCCCAACGCCATAGCCGCGAACCGCTGCCTTCGTTGCGATGGCAATCCATTCCGAGTATTGGATACCTGGGATGCTGCTCCGGCAACGCGCGACCGAGCCGAGTCTGGATGCCGAACCATTCGCGCACCATCGCGACGTCGCCAAACGGGACGCCCGTCTGCGCCATGCCCCAGGGCCCCGGGTTCATGCCGAGCAGCAGCACGCGGCCGCACACTGTGCCGTAGCGCTGCAGATACTCGCGATGCGCCGCCCACGCATAGTCCAACGGATTATAGACGTGACTTGGCGTCGAGAATTCCAGACGGTCGACTTCGCGCGCGAGTGCGCGCGTCAATCTCACCATGTCGGATTGAGTTGCCATTGCCAAACGTAATGGAAATGGGGCCAGACCTGACCCTGAAAGCTGACCCTGAAAGCTGACCCTGAAAACTGGCCCGGATCCGTGGTACGTTTAGGCAACTTCATATCGCAACCTGGAGGTTTCGTGAAGCGTATGCACCGTATCCTCCCGCTGGCACTCCTACTCGGTGCCGTCGGGACATCCGCAGCGCAACAGCCCCGATCTTCGACCCCCAAGATCCCGGTGGAACAGTATCAGCTCTCGAACGGGCTGACTGTGCTGCTGTCGGTGGATCACTCGGCGCCCGTCGTGGCCGTCGATGTGGAACACCATGTCGGATCCAAGAACGAAGAAGTCGGACGCACCGGATTCGCGCACCTGTTTGAACACGTCATGTTCACCGGATCGGGCCACGTACCCTACGGCATGCACGACAAGTACACCGAAGGCGTCGGCGGCTCCAACAACGGATCGACCAACAACGACAAGACCAACTTCTTTGAGACCGTCCCGTCGAACTATCTCGAAACCGAGATATGGCTGGAATCGGACCGCATGGGATGGTTGCTCGACGCGCTGGATCTCGCCAAGCTCAACGCGCAACGCGATGTCGTAAAGAACGAACGACGCCAGAGCTACGACAATCGTCCGTATGGACGGGTTGGCGAAATCATGGACGCGGAGATGTATCCCGCCGGCCATCCGTACCACTGGCCCGTGATTGGTTCAATGGCTGATCTCTCCGCCGCGTCGGAAGCAGACGTCAAAGCGTTTTACAACAAATGGTACGCGCCAAACAATGCCGTGCTGGTGATCGCCGGCGACTTTGACCCAGCGCAGGCGAAAGCCTGGATCAAGCAATACTTCGGGCCGATTCCGCGTGGTCCTGCGATCACTCGCCCGGTTGTACCACAGGCGCGCCTCGACGCGCCGAAGCGGTTCGTGTACGAAGACCACGTTTCCCTGCCCGAGCTGTACGTCGAATGGCCGGGAGTGGGTGTGCAATCAAAAGATCGTGCCGCGCTGAGCGTCATGGGCGCGATCGTCAGTGGCGACCGTACCCAGTGGCTCACCAAGGAATTCGTGTACGACCGGAAATGGGCGTCGCAGATCTCGCTCCGGCCCGAAATGAACGAGAACGCCGGAACTGTCGGTCTGACCGTGGTGCCGATTCCCGGTGTCGATCTGACAAAGCTCGAATCGGCGATCGATTCAACGATCCATCGTTTCAAGACCCAGGGACCCACCGCGGAAGAAATGAAGAAGGCCACCGCGAGCATCGAGTTCAGCGCTTACAACCGACTGCAGTCGATGCTCGGCAAGGCGATGACGCTGGCGAGCGGCTGGATCTATCATGGCAATCCATCTTGGTATGCCACGGACATCACGGAGACCCGGGCAGTCACCGCGGCCGACGTCAAGCGCGTTGCGAACAAGTATCTTGGCCCCAACCGCATAGTGCTCTCCGCAGTGCCTACGGGCAAGCGCGATCTCGCGTCTCACGCGGATCAGTCGACCCCGATCACTTCACCATTTGCGTCGACTCAGGAGGTAGGCAAGTGAAGCAGCGCATCAGTCCAATATTCGTCGCTCTGGCGCTGCTCGCGCCGTCGGCGCTGACCGCCCAGGGGGCGCAGCTCGATCGCACCAAGCCGCCGCCGGTGGGTCCGACACCGACGTTCCACATGCCGTCGTGGTCGACGGACACGCTGTCCAATGGTGCCAGGCTTGTAGTGGTCGAAAGGCACGACCTGCCGATCGTCACCTTCTCGATTCATTTCAACGGCGGCACCAACCAGTTGGGCACGAAGGAAGGAGTATCGCAGTTTATCGGCGCGATGATGCGCGAGGGAACGGCTACACGGAGTGCCGATCAACTCACGAATCAACTGGCACTGCTTGGAACCAACGTCGGCTTCACCGTCGGCCAGGAATCAGGCAACGCCGGATTCTCGTCGCTCTCGCGGAACTTCGATGCAACGCTGTCAATCATGATGGACATGATGCAGCACTCCACATTCCCGGCGCCAGCATTGGAACGTCTGCGAGCCCAGGCGCTCGCCGCGTACACGCGCGGACAGGACGTCGTCGGCGTGGTAGCGTCGCAGATAGCACCCAAGCTCCTGTACGGTGATCAGCCGTACGGCAAAGTGGTCAACGCCGACGATCTCAGAGCGGTGACGCGAGACAACGTCGCTGAGCTGGGAACGGAATTCTTTCAGCCGGCCAACGCTACCGTCTACGTCGTGGGTGACATGACGCGGGCAGCCGCGAAGGCGGAGCTGGAAAAGGCCTTCGCCGCGTGGCCGGCGAGCGGCCAGAAGCTGAGCATCAGCTATCCCGCCGCACCGGCTCCGGGCCCGACCACCATCTACGTGGTGGACATGCCGAACAAGCCCCAGTCGCAGATCATGCTCGCGCGGACGATTCCGCCGGAATTCTCACCCGACATGCCGAAGATCGAGGTGATGGACGCAATCCTCGGTGGGATGTTCCAGTCGCGTCTCAACTCCAGCATCCGCGAACAACACGGCTGGAGCTACGGTTTCAATTCCCGTACGTCATGGCTCAAAGGACCAGGTTCCGAACGGGCCCAAGGCGCCGTCACAAGAGAAAAGACCGACTCGTCGCTGATGGAAGCGATGACGCAGATCCGCGGCATGACCGGCCCGATACCCATCACCGATGCCGAATTGACCGCGGCGAGGAACTCATTGACACTTTCGCTGCCATCGGCGCTGCAGTCGAACGCAGGGACGGAGTCGATTGTTTCGCAAATCGTGGACAACAACCTGCCGAAGACGTGGTGGTCGAGTTACATCGACTCCATCCGGCGGACTACTGCGGCCGATGTATCCGCGATGACAACGGAGTACATGAATCCGGATCATCTGACGATTCTGATCGTGGGCGATGGAGCAAAGATTACCGCCGGAGTCAAGGCAACGGGAATTGCGCCAGTAGTAGAGCTCGACAAGACGGGACAGAAAGTGCCCTGATCACATGGCCATCGAAGTGGTGGTCACGAGTTGATCGAGCAAACGAACAGCCCCGCGGTGCAATCACCGCGGGGCTGTTCGTTTCGGAGAGTGAGTTACGTCGCCAATAGTTCACGCATCGTCGCAATTTTCGACGTTTACAGCGTCGGATGTCGCTGCACGGTATCGTCGTGGATCTGGAACTGATGTGCGACAGACAGGATCAGATCGTCGTTGTACAGGTTGCCGATGATCTGACCGCAGATGGGTTGCGGGTTAAGTGCCGGCGCCGGTGCGGTAGGCGCTGAGCCAGGTCTGACACTGCGAGACTCAGGTACACCGAATTTGTATGGTAGCACTGCGCTTGGGTGTCCGGTCTGCGCGTTGGTGCCGACGTCCGCGAACGGGCTACCGATGTACATGTCCAGATCCTTCAGAAACTCCGCCCACATGGTGACCAACACGTAGCGGCGACGTTCGGTTTGCAGGAACTCGAATCCAGATATCCTGCGACCGTTCACGAATCGCGGATTCCAGTCGGCGGGCGCCATCGGGTTCGCCGGCTCCGCCTCGCGAGCGCCGTTGCCCGTACCGCGCACTGGCAACGGTGGCAGATTGTTGAGATCGAGTCCGATCTCTTTGGCCTTGATCTGCACGTACGAGTCGAACGCTGCTGCGTCTTCAACATCGAGTCCGCCACTGCCGCCGATGCCGACTACCGTCGGACGGGCTCCGATAGTCACAGGTTTCATTCCCAGTTCCTTCAGTTTGTCCACCAGTTCCTTTGGTGCCTTGTCGTCAACGCCAATGCGGAGCGCAGCAATATCAATGCTGCGGTTGAACTGGAACGGTACCATCACTGTGGACGGATCCTTTTCATCAACACCGTGAATTACGTTGAACACCATCGCAGCGTCCTCGCTGGTACGCACGATGGGCCCGACTCGATCCTGTGACCAGGCCAGCACCATGCCGCCGTACCGGCTTACGCTGCCAAACGTGGGTCGAAGCGCGCTCACGCCGCAGCGGATGGTCGGCGATACGATCGAGCCCGACGTCTCGGTGCCGATTCCGAATGCAACACAGCCCGCGGCGGTGGCCGATGCGGGACCGGCGGACGAACCACTGGAGCCCTGCGACAGATTCCACGGATTGTTGGTGCGTCCCCGGAACCACTGATCGTTCTGGGCGAACAGTCCGGTGGCGAGCTTCGCAATCAATACGGCGCCGGCGTCGCGCAGCCGGACGACGACCTCGGCGTCCATGTCGATTATCCGATTCTCAAAATCCTTTGCACCCCACGTAGTGGGTACACCTTTGGTCGCAAACAGATCTTTCACGCCGTACGGCAAACCGTGCAGCGGGCCGCGGTAGTGGCCAGCGGCGATCTCTGCGTCGGCACGCGCTGCTTCGGCGCGTGCCTGGGCTTCCATGATGGTGACCGCACAGAGCAGCGTTGGATTGAGGCGCTTCAGTCGTGTGAGATAGATATCAGTGAGACGCGCCGATGTGATCTGTCGAGATTTGAGAAGCGCAGAGAGACGGTGCGCGGGGAGGAAGGCGATGTCGTCGTCCGACGTTGGCACAGCGCCGGCCCACGATTCGGGTTCATACGTGCCGCGATCAAATGCCGCAGCGCCGTGTTGGCGTACGAGTTTCTGCATGAGCGCGCCGGTACCACCCGGGTACGGCTGAAACTGGAGTGCGGGAGCTTCACCATTGCCGAGCGGCAGGGGCGTTTCCTGTTGGAGGGATTGGGGTTGCCATGTAGATCCACCAGCCGCCCCGCCGCGGGACTCCGCGAGTGCCGGCTTGATACCGAGCGTCGTGGCTGCCGCGGCGGCCAGCGAGTAGAAGACAAACTGGCGTCGATCAATCCCGAACTTTTCGCCGTCGAAGTCGGAAGATTCGAGATCGGCCTGATATTGTTCGAGGATGTCTTCGGGATTGCTCACTGCAGTGCTCCGATGTCGGCGGGTAGGAACGGTGATTTGCGCATGCAGAGAATCGCTCGCGGAGCACGAATTGGTAAGGGGGCATAAGGCAAGCAGAATACTCGGCGGTAACGGCGTCCAAAACCATCCCGAAAAGCGGCCGTGTCGATTTCTCGCGTTCTCGTTCGACGTATCATCAAGGGCAACTTGAGCCTGGGCTCGCCCGCGTCGAGCTCCCCGGCGGGAGGCCGCGCGTTTATGATCGAAATCATTCAACCGTTAACAAATGGAGAAGGCGGCATGCGAGTCATGGCACTTTGGTATCCTGACGGCGACATCAGCGCGCCAACCGAAGAGAAAATGGCGAAGATGGGGGCTTTTATACAGGAGGCAGTGCAAGCCGGCGTGCTCCTCGACACCGGCGGATGGGATCCCGCCGCATCGGCCACTGTGATTACCAGAAAAAAAGGCAACATCGTGGTCACGGACGGACCATATACCGAAGCCAAGGAAATCATTGGCGGATATGCAGTGATGCGGTTCGACTCGCAGGAAGATCTGGTCGAATGGAGCACCCGATTCGTGAACATCGCTGGCGACGGGCGTTCCGTAGTTCGTCCGATTGCCGATCAATCTATGGCATCGTAGCGTGGTGTTGTCGGGTCACCGCTTCATGGACTGTGACGCGCATGAACAACTACGCACCGCATCGTGCGAACGATGCGGTGCGTAGTTGTTCATGCTGGATCGGACGCCGCTTCGCGAAGCTAACTTACGGCTTTCTGCGCGCCTTCACATCGCTTGCTGTAATATGTTTGCTGTTGTTCCCCCACGAAGATCGTTCGTGGTTGATGATGTCGGCGATCTGCGTGTTGTTCAATAACGTGGCGAACGGCGGCATCGCTGCCGGATAAACCGTACCACCAACGTCCTGTCCTTGGAGGCCGTGCAACACAACGTCGATTTGCTTCTCTGAATTGTTGTCCAGAACAACGAGGTTACCCTTGAGCGGCGGATACGCACCTGGTATTCCCATGCCGGTGGTCTGATGGCACGCTGAACAGGTGGTGGCGAACCCGGCAGCTCCCTTGGCCGGATCAAAGTTGTACGGACCCGGCGGTTCCGGAGGCGCCGTGCTCGCAACGGCTGTAGTTGTGTCAGCAACTGGCGGTGTCACCATGGAAGCTGCGACTCTCGACGAGCCGACAGGACGGACTTCGATAATACCAAGCGCGCCGACCATGATGTGTGCCATGTCATGATCGACAAAGGCGTACTTGCCCGGCTTCGGGATCACCACGTCGAATATGGCTCCTGCACCGGGTCCAACTGTATAGGTCGATACTCCGCTGAGCGCATGCGCTGCGTCGGCGTCTGGATACACCTTATCGAACATCGAACCAATCACATGAAACGAAGTCCACAGGTTCGGACCACCGTCGACGAAATAGATGCGAATGCGATCGCCCGCGATGGCTACAAGCGGACGGTCGCGATACTGGAATGCAACGCCATTGAACACGACTTCATCGGGACGTTCGGCGAGCATCCTGTCGTAATTGGCGGTCATCAGGTGGCCTGAAGCCTGCTGCGTATACCACTCGCTCTGCAGGATCACATAGCTCTCCTGTGCGGGTGGGAGCGGAGTCGCCGGATCGACGATCAGCGCACCATACATTCCGTTCCCGACATGCAGCAGAATCGGCTGCGTCTCGCAGTGGTAGATGAAAGCGCCCGGCACGTTCGCTACAAACGAGAACTTGAGCGACTTGTTCGGATCGATGTCGATGTAATTCAGGTTCGGTTCCGTCTCGGCAGCATGAAAATCGATCGAATGCTTCATGTTGCCGTGATTCGTAAGTGTCACGTTGACGGTCTGTCCCTGTCGCACGTGGATTATCGGACCCGGTACCGTGCCGTTGTAGGTCCACGCCTGGTAATCGACGCCGTTGGCGATGGCCACCGATTCGTCGGTGACTACAAGGTGCACATCGACACTGGGACCGGTGCCAATGAGTGGCGGCAAGTGCGCGTCGCGAGCTTTGGCAATCGGCTCGTTGGAGGCGAGCGAGAGCGGAGACACCGCTGCGGCAGCCGCACCGGGCGATGGCGACCTGACGTTAAGCGTGCTACGCAGACCACCGATCAGCATTATCACCAGCGCAAGCACGCCCAACATGGCGAAGATCTGTATGCGCCATGGCAACCGCTCCGGTTCCGGTGCAACTGTGTCAGGGCTTCCCCACTCCGCAAAGCGGCGCCAGCGCGGCCACCGTCTTTCGATGAAAAAATCCAGGCTGTACGGACTGCGGCCGCCACGACTGTTGATGGCAATGAGAGCCACAAAGATCAGCACGTAGCTGATTGCCGTGCCCATGTTGGTCGCCCCTACCGTATAGGGGCCACCAAACCCCTCGGCGGTGCTCCAGATCAGCAGACTGAACAAACCACCCACGATGTACAACGTCTTGCGTGCAAAGCCTGTGAGCAGGGCGAGCGCGATAAACGTCTCGATGATGCGAGTGAGCCACGTGAACAGAAGCGCGTGCGGCGTCACCAGGGCGATCCACATATTGAACCAGCCCGCAAGCCAACCCGGCTGTCCCTGCGCGGCATTGTGCAGGTAGCCCACATAATGCACCGCAAAATCGGGTGTCCAGGTCAGCGCCGCGCCTACTGCCCACACCACACCGAAGGCGACGCGTAGCCCGGCGGCGGCGACGGCCGGCCAGGTTTTGTGAGAGGCACCGTCCGTTTGCTGCTGTGACATCTAAAACTCACTCCGTTTGATCGACGCGCCGAACGGGCCCTCGGCGCAGGGGGTTGATTCACCTACCTGATCAAATTACAGATTTTTCTGTCGCTGCGTCGGTATTCGGGTGCGTTATTTGTCGCTAAGGCTGGGGGCCGGAGCACTTCGGGCTCGATCCGCCACGTGTGTATCTCGTCAGTCTGGCGAGCAACTCAACATCTGCCTCGATATCGTCGATCGATGCCACAGGGGACGAACCGGGAACTGCCGGCAGACATCAAACTGATTGGATCGCGCGCATTACATCGACCAGGCCGCGTCCCTGGAAATAGGGCTCCCGGCCCAGCGACGTTGCCGTGTCCATGAGGATCCGCTTGATCTCTTCAGGGCGCCCGATGAATTCCTGCCGGATTGAAAGGAATTCCGCAACTGCGCCGGAAACGTGGGGTGCCGCCATGCTCGTTCCTGAATCGTCGATGTACGCCGCGGCTATCTGCTTTGCTGGCACGTCGGAGAGAAGCGTTTTCATCTCATCCAGATGCGGACCCGCCGCGCACGACGTGATCCGCTCGCCCGGAGCGACGAGATCCGGTTTCATTCGCCCATCCCCGGTCGGGCCCTTGGATGAGAAGTACGATACGCCGTAGGTGTGCGGGCTGTCGCGATGCGTTGCGCCGACAGTGATGGCAAGTGCGGCGTTACCGGGATCGTTGATCGTGAGCGACA
>CAJDVC010000050.1_pt1 | contig 14672 bp, 17 predicted proteins | sample 7391211 | NCBI WGS metagenome assembly CAJDVC01 (sample SAMEA7055683, study PRJEB34461) | soil metagenome | biome: terrestrial ecosystem; feature: Peninsula; material: soil | place: Antarctica | collected 2016 | reverse complement strand
CCGCCGAGCAGGCGATCGATCTCACCCTGCGATAACGTGCCCGATGCCATCGGGCGGGCATCAGTGCTCACTGGATCACGAATTGTGGGAAGTAAATCTTGGAGACGGTTCCTTTTCCGAACATCTTGTCGAGCACCGCGAGCAATTCGACGCTCAATGTGTCGCGCGCGTTCGAAGCGGTTATCTGGTCGATGTTTTTGCTCGAGAAGAGCCGAAGAATTGAATCGCGCAACTCAGCATCACGCCCCTTCATTGTCTCGAGTGTGCTCGGATCCTTCACCTGCAGCGCAACCGACATCAAGAGGAAGTGAGCTCCGCCCGAAGAAGCAGGGTTCATCACAAGATTGTCCAACTGGTAGATCGACGGCGCTGCTTCTCCCTTCTTGGCCTCGCCCGACTTCACGCTGGCCTTGGCGCTGTCGGCCGTTGCGGGAGCCGCCGGGGCCTTATGAGCCAGTTTGGGCCCGAGGACCGTGAAGCCGAGGATGCCGCCCAATGCCAGGCCGCCGATAACGCCACCAAGTAGTGGCAGCATCTTCGCAATCCCGCCTTTTGGCGCTGGTTCCGTTGGTACTGCTGGCTCTTCCGTCTTTTCTTCAGCCATGCTTATAGCCCTAGCAAATGGTTCCAATGGCTACTTCTCGTCACCGGTAAAAGCAGGTGACGTACCACGGTTAAAAGGCATTTGCCGAGCTGTAGCCCTGCATCCTAATCCCTTGATGTATAACGATTTAGCCCATTTTGATGTCTTTCGGATGAGCATCTCGCGGATAGACAAAAAAGGGCAGCCCGGCAATTTCTTCCGGGCTGCCCTAGGCTGTTTTTGCCGCGTCGACTAAACGATAGGCGACGCGTTAGTGCTTTACTGCCTCATGTTGATGAGAGTCTGAAGCATCTGGTCGCTTGTGGTGATCATCTTGCCGTTCGCTTCAAAGCCACGTTGAGTGATGATCATGTCCGTGAACTCCTGCGCCAGATCCACGTTCGACATTTCCAGAGCGCCGCTCGCGATTGTAGACGTCGTGTCCTTGCCGGAGTAGCCGATTAGCGGCGTTCCGGAATTGGCAGACACGGTGTACATGCTATCCGACGCCTGGTCGAGTCCCTCGGGATTGTTGAAATCCGCGAGTGCAATCTGGCCCAGGGTCTGGTTTGTCCCATTGGAGAAAGAACCAGTGATGACTCCGTCCTGGCCAATCGATGTCGCCTGCAGCACGCCGGACGCGTAGCCATTCTGATCGCGCAATACGGCCGAGTTCCCTGCGGCTAGCGAAGTAACTCCCGTTGATCCGGTACCCGGATCAAGCTTGAGCGCGACCGGCGCTCCGCCGCCGAGCGGCGTAAACGTAACATTCGGCAGATTGGAGTTGGTGGCGTCGACTGTACCGTCTGGGTTGAACGTAACCTGCCACGGCGTCGCTGCTCCGGCAGGCGACGACAGTGCACCCGGGCCGAAAGAGTACGGCTGCGTGGTGTCATAGTTGAGGCTTGCCGGGTCAATCTTCACATCCCACTGGTTCGCCCCGGTCTTCCATGCCACCACTGTCAAATCATGCTTCGATCCGAGTGAGTCGAACACACCCAGCGTCGTTTGGAGAACCGAGCCCGCGTTCGTTGGGTCGGCCAACTCGGTCGGGGTGGGATTTGTCGGGTCGGCTGCGACGATTGTTGTTGCTTCAGCGTTGAAGTTTCCAGTTAGCGATACCCTGGATGTCGCCGCCGCTGGAGTTGTCTGACCGATCGGAACCGAGATCCCGGTAAGTGCACCGCCGAGTACTCCGTTCTTGGCCATCAATCCCTGAACGATTGCGCCGTTCCCGGCGACAAGCGTACCGTTGGAATCCCATTTGAAATTTCCATCGCGCGTGTACAGGTTCTGAGCACCGTTCGAAACGACAAAGAACGAATTCCCCTGTACTGCGAGGTTGGTTGTGATCCCGGTGGTCTCCCGGTTACCCTGCGTGAAGACAGTATCGATGCTGCTGAGTTGGGAACCCAGGCCGACCGCCATCGAGTTGATGCCACCGGTGGTCACGTCGGGCCGTGTAGCGCCGGAGAGAACCTGTGAGAAGCTCTCTGTGAAATTGGCGCGGCTTGCCTTGAATGCCGTCGTGTTTACGTTCGCGATGTTATTTCCGATAACATCCATTCGGGTCTGGTTGTTCCGGAGCCCCGAGACGGCTGAGAATAATGAGCGATCCATGTATTAAATCCGATGAATAGTTGTGATCAGGCGTGAAGCGCTTACGCGCCCTGCGTGGATGAAGCGGTTCCGGAGGTGGAAGCCGGCGGAGTCAGAAGTGCGGTGAAGTTATCGAGCTTCGTATTGATGTTCATCAACTGCTCAACGCTCGAAAACTGTGCGAGCTGGGCAGCCAGATCCTTACCATCCATCGGGTTCATGGGATCCTGGTTCTTCATCTGCGACACCAGCAATTGCAAAAACTGAGTCTCTCCCATCGCACCGCCGGCAGCGTTTGTGATCGCATTGTTCGCTGCGCTCGAATCAGAACTCGTCCCCGTTGTGGGGTCAGGTGCTGCAACCGATCGTGCCGGAGCAACACCGTAAGGCGCGGTAATCATTACTGTTTTCCTCCCTGCTGCTCTCTACGAGAGCGCTGTCGGGTTCCATCCGCGTCCTGTCGGTTGTCCCGGTAATTGAGCGAAGGACGCCCGTTTTGGGCGCTCTGGTCGCTTCCTGAGCGCGGGTTCCATCCCGGCCCTGAGCCACTTGCTGTTGATGCCACACGAATCGCCGTGGCATCCAATCCGTGTTGTTCAAGCGCATTCTGAAGTTCGCCGACTCGTAACGACATTTTGTCGGCGCGATTGGGATCTCCAACGGAAATGGCGGTGTCAACGGCTCCAGCGCGTAGTTGCACCGTTACCTTGTCTGCAGCGCCACTTGCGTTGTCAATGTTGAGTGTCACCTGGGACAGCGGTTGCATGGGTGCCGAGTCTCGCGCGTCCAGCATGCGACCGACCTTGTCCGCCGCTTCGCTGCCAGCGCTGACCACGAGGGTCGGCGCCACCGGCGCGCCGAGTATCGGCTGCTGCACCTGCATGACTCCGCCAACGTGAGCAACTTGGGCCACACTCGCGACGCTGGCGACGCTGGCGACATCGGCAACAGCCGCGACGTTTGCCACCTTGGCCGAGTCGCTGAATCTCGTCGAATCCTTGTGCGAGTCGTCAAAGCTACGCTGCGAGAAACTCGAGCCCGTGCCACCGCCGCCAGACATCATTGGCATCTGAATCGGTGGCGCGCTCGTGCCAGCGCTGCGACCCGCTCTACTCAGCAGTCCGTTGAAATTGCTGAAGCTCGAACTGTCATCGTCCGATGTACTACCAATATTCTGCGAGCTACTCTGATCGAGAGCGATTCCGATAGCGCGCGAAACGTTGTCGTCGATATTAAGCGCATCGTTTGACGGTCCCCATGCCGCGGCGCCGCCGCGGGTCGGGAGCTCGATGTGCCCCGGGTCCTTGGATCCGAGTGTACGAAGGCCTTCCTGCGCCGCGACTTGGGCCAGTTGTTTGTAGCCAGCCGCATCCATATAGGAGCCGTCGATCGTAACGTCCGCCGCCAGGCCAAGAGTGTGTTTGCTCGACTTGGTCCATGTGACGACATCGCCGGGCCGCGACCTCCCCTGATCGTACAGGTAATCCTGGCGGGACTGTGTGCGGAACCCTTCCACCAATTGCACGTCCTTGCCGAATTCATCCTGCATTCGCGTAATCACGCGTCCGAGGCGCGTCCGGAAGTCTGGATTGAGCGCGTCCGGGTCGGAATTGGCGCTATCTGGCGGAGCGGCAGCCACGGCTGCGCGCGCTTCCGCGGCGGCAGCGAAGGCTGGCTTGTCATCAGATGCACCGACTCCGACACCGGCCGCCGCTCCAGAGCCTCGACTATCCAGATCCGAGTTGGCTTCTGGTTTCTTGGATGTGTTGGGCACCATCGGCGTGTGCATGGCGTGCGCTAGTGTGGCAGCGAATGCATACGTGCCAGATGTGCTCGCTGAATCCGGTTCGCGCTTGCTACGGGCCGACTTCGCCGCGTCAAGCTGTGCCGCGTCGTTCGACGCGAGCATGACAGGCAATAACGTCACTGTACGCCTCCTGTCGAGGCAGTACGAAGTGTTGTCTGCACAATCAGGGCTGCACGCTGTGTCGGAAAGCTGCCAAGTATTGCTGCTTGCTGCTTGCTCGACAGCGAGCCGAGTATGGCGCGCACGTCCGTATCATTCATCTGTTCGAGGACACGCGCAGCATCCTTGGGCTGCATGGCGGCGAATACCTGCGCCAGTCTTCGATTGATGAGGGAATCGGAGATTGGTCTTGGAGGTTCGGGCGTCGAGGGGTGACCCGCAACCGGAGCGGTCGCGAGTTTTGCAGGAGACTTCACACCGGCGGTTACAGGGACCTCGTGCGACTTGATCGCGGATGTTTCCTCGCGCTTTTGCGGTGGCTCGGTTGCTACAGAAGGAGGCGGCTGCGTCGCCGGAGCGACACCAGTGGTAGCCGATGCAGTTGAGTCGGTAATCGCGACGCTGTCGTGCGTCTGCGCGACAGCGCTGTCCTTGGCAATTACAGTTGAATCTGCCGGCTTCGCCGTTGCACCGACTGCGATGGGTGCGACCTTCGGCGCTCGCATCATGACAACACCGGTTGCGATACCGAGGCTGATCGCGAAAGCCGCGACAAATGGAATTATGATTCGCTTCATTGTTCGTTCTCGTTGTGTACGAAGCGCGAGAGCGCGATGTCATCCATCGTTCGCCGGTCGGTTTGCTCTGCGGTTACGCGATATGTTTCTTCGTGACGCTCACGAAGACGGTCCAGAACTCGGCGATCTTTGAACGCGACAGTAAACGCTTCCTTGACTTGTGATACGCTATCGTTGGCAGCAGTCACCAGGTCGTTTGCGTTTGCGATCTGTCCGTCGAGCTGCTGCATTATGAACGCAACGTTTGTGAGTTCGCCGACCGAGCGGGACTGACCGCTTGCAACGCCCTCCGCGCTGGCCTGTCGCTCCGCGCACAAACCATCGAGCGCTTCCTTGGCTGCGCGCTCGGCGTCCATGGCGGTGGCAAGCTGGCCCGCGAGATTGCGTTCCTGTTTCTCGCGAAGATCCAGCACCTGTTGTAGGCGAAACCGAAACATTGTCAGGCGACCCGCTTGTTCGAGTTTGTGATCTTGGTCGACAGGTCCTTCATTATTGAGCGCGTGGTCGTAAACGATGAAGTCTCATCGGCCCGCTGCTGTAGCAGTCCAAGAACGCCGTCTCGGTGCTCGACCGCGGAATCCACTACGGGGTTCGTGCCTTTTTGATAGGCGCCAACCAGGATGAGATCTTCCTTCTCCCGGTAAGTCGCCTCGGTACGAAGGATTGTCTCTGCGAAACCACGGTGCTCTTTTGCAATAACCTGATCCCGTACGCGGCTCTTGCTATCGAGAATATCGATCGATGGGAAGTGACCCGCGGATGCCAGCTTGCGTGTCAGCACTATATGTCCGTCCAGAATCGAGCGCGTCGCATCGGCGACGGGCTCGTTGAAGTCGTCGCCGTCCACGAGAACTGTGTAAATGCCGGTAATCCCACCGACTCGCGCATTGCCAGCTCTTTCCAGAAGGCGCGGTAACGATGCGAATACCGACGGCGGATAACCCTTGGTAGTCGGAGGTTCTCCCGTCGCCAGACCGATTTCACGCCACGCCATTGCCACTCTGGTAACAGAATCGAGCATGAGCAATACTTGCTTACCCTGATCCCGGAAGTACTCGGCGATCGCAGTGGCGACCAGAGCGCCACGCGCGCGGACAAGCGCCGCCTGGTCTCCTGTGGCAACAATAATCACTGATCGCGAGAGCCCGTCTTCACCGAGCGAATGCTCAATGAAATCTCGAACCTCACGTCCGCGTTCGCCCAACAGGGCAATCACATTGACGTCGGCCTTCGCGTGACGCGCAATCATGCCAAGCAGTGTGCTCTTGCCGACTCCGGAACCGGCGAATATGCCGACCCTCTGTCCGCGGCCGATGGTCAACATGCCGTCTATCGCACGCACACCAGTTTCCAGGGGCTCGTCGATCATCCGACGGTCCAGTGGATTTGGGGGCTCTGCCGTGAGCGGCACACGTTCTGTGAACTCAATGGGGCCCTTGTCGTCGATTGGGTGCCCGAGGCCGTTGAGTACTCTACCAAGAAGCGCCGGACCGACATCAACTCCGAACGAGCGACCTAGCGGCTGCACAAAACTTCCAGCGTGCAAACCATCCAGCTCACCCAACGGCATCAGAATAACGTGATCATCATGAAAGCCGACAACCTCGGCGAGGACAGAACGATCATCTGTGAGACTGGTCACTCGACATAGTTCACCCACGCCAACGTCCAGCCCAGTGGCTTCAATAACGAGACCGACTACGCGCGTGACGCGACCGAAGCGATCAAACCTTGGGGTCTCAGCGACGCGAGTCGCGAGTGTGTCAAGCATCGTTATCGCTCAACTTTCGGTAAAGTCTTTCGAGCGCCGTATCCACGCGACCGTCGACGATGCGCTCGCGGCCTTCCACCACACAGCCACCCGGCTGAATGCGCGAATCCGCGAGCCACCGCACATCCCTGTTGGGTGCGATGGGAACCGGAGCGCCACCATCTGGAGTTGGCAGTGACAGCAACGAGAGGTCGTGCGGATTGACACGCACTCGCATCGGTTGATCGATTGGAAACTCGGCAAGCGCGCGTTTTACCAGGTCGGCGATTGTCGATATGTCAGACGTTAGTTCACGTCCGACTATGTGTCGCGCCACGGTCACTGAGAGTGCGGCGATATTCTCAGTAACGCATTCCTGCCACTTCGCTTCGCTGTTTCGAATCGTGTCCAGAGCGAACTCCATCGCAGCGACAGCACTTCTGAGCCGTGCCGCCTCAGCGGCCTCGCCGTCATTCCGACCGGACGCATACCCCTCAGCACGTGCCTGCTCAATGCGCTGCTCCGTTTCGTGCCGTTCGCGTTCAGCCGTATCGACTGCCGTCTCGACGCGGTCCGCCACCGGCCCGGACCAGGCGAGAGATGCGATATCGTCAGGCGCCCAGCGTGATGGACTTGACCCGAGTGCGTTAACCGGCAGCACGCCCGGCCTATTCGATGAACGCATCTTCCATCGCTCCGACACCAATCGTAATTTCGCCCGCGGCTTCCAGTGAGCGAACCTGCGCGACGATCTGAGCCTGCGCTGCCTCGACGTCGCGCACACGCACGGCACCGAGCATCGCAATCTCTTCCTTGAGTGCCGTGACCGCGCGGGCCGACATACCGGCCATGATGCGGGTACGCATTTCTTCCTTCGCTGTTTTGAGAGCAAGGGACAGGCTGCGAGCATCGATCTCGCGCAGCAACCGCTGGAGAGAGCGATCGTCCAGCTTGCCGACATCGTCGAAGACGAACATGAGATTCTTGATCTGCTCGCAGAGCTCCGAGTCGCGCTCGCCAATGTGATCCAGAAGATCCTTTTCCAGAGTTCCGGAAACGTGGTTGAGCACGCTTGCAACCGCATCCGGGCCACCTGCGGCGCGCAGGCCGCGAGTGAAACTCAGATCTGTTTCGTTGCTCAGCGCTTTTTCCACAAGCAACATCATGTCAGGGGCGACCTTTTCCATGCAACCAATCCGATACATCACCTCGCCACCCAGCGATGGGTCGAGATCTCTCAGGATCGTCGCTGTCTGCTGCGGCTCAAGGTGCGCAAGTACGAGGGCGATTGTCTGTGGATGCTCGCCGCGAAGAGTTGTCGCAAGCTGCTGCGGATCTGCGCTGCGCAGACGGTGAAGGCCGGCTGAGTCAGCAAGCTGCGACTGGATTCTTCCAAGCGTGGCATTAGCACGGTTGGAACCGAACGCCTTTTCCAGAACCTCGCTCGCGTAACTGATACCGCCCTGGGCGATCGAGTCGACCGCGAGTGCCATCTCCATCCATTCCTTCAGCACTCCCTCGACGGTCGCAGCATCAACGTGTTCCATTTGCGCGATGTGGAAGCTGATTTCCTCCGCTTCCTCAGGTGTCAGAGATTGTGTCAGCTTTACAGCCTCGTCGGCACCGAGCGACATGCACAGCACCGCGACCTTCTGCGGGCCGGTCAGGTCTCCCGCAGTCAGACCGCTCCGGCTTGGCTTGCTTTCTGTAGCTACGACAGCGGTTCCCATTTATACCGCTTCCTTTAGCCAGGCGCGCACAACTCGTGTTGATACTTCAGGCTTCGCTGCGATCGTGGCGGCTACTCGACCCCGTGTCTGATTCTGGTCGGGAAAGGCAAGCGGCTCCGCTACAGGTTGTGGGGCGTATGCCTGGTGTTGATGAGCATTTGTGGATATGGCGTTCGCCATGTCGTGCGCGGCGGACGCATATTGCGTGGAATGCTGGCCGCCCGGGGGGAGCGCGAGTGGCGCATAACCCGCGCGACCTCCGGCTGGTAGCGACTTGATGGCCTTGATCAACATCATAGCGATGACGAAAAGTGCCGCGATCGCGAGGACCGATATTCCCGGTTTCTCATATTGCTGGATCGTTGCAACCATCGACTGCGGCGGATCCTTCTCGACGGCAGCCACTGGTGGTGCATCAAAGTGAGTGGCAACAACAGTCACGACATCACCACGGGTGCTGTCCGCTCCGACCGCGCCACGAATCAACGACTCGATCCTCGCGATTTCTTCGGGAGTGCGTGCGACGTATGTCGGCTTGGCCTTCGCACCAGCGTTGGCCGGTGGTGGAATGATCCTGTCATTCAATAGAACAGCAACGCTCAGCTTCTTGATGTTTCCAATTGCACCGGAAAAGTTCTCGGTGATCTTTGAGTTGTCATAACTCATCGCGACGTTCGAGGACGCCGCGCCACCCTGTGCTCCGGGGGTAATCTCATAGCGCTGCTCCGTACTGGTCGCCTGCTTGTCGGGATCGACCATTTGCGACGAGCGCTCGATCTTGTCGAAGTTGAGCGCAGCGGCTACGCGAACCCGCGCATTGCCGGCACCCACAATGTCGTCCACAAGCCCTTCGGCCTTGGTCTGCAGGTATCCCTCAACCTCACGTTGAGTGGATAACTGCGCATTCGTCAGCGATGCCATCGAGCCATCGTCCGGTGTCGATAGCATGCGCCCGGAATCGTCAAGCACCGTCACATGATCGGCCGATATGCCATCGACACTGCTTGCGACGAGGTGCGCGATTCCCGTTACGACGTCCTGACCTGGCGGCGCGCCACCGGTCTTGAGTACGACCGATGCATTGGCCGGCTTGTCCTGTGAACGGAACGTCGCCTGCTCGTGCAACGCAAGGTGAACCTGCGCTGATTGCACACCGGTCATCTTGCCGATTGTACGCTCGAGCTCGCCTTCAAGGGCACGACGGTAATTGATTCGTTGCGTGAAATCGGTCATTCCCCAGGAAGGCTGATCAAATAGCTCCATCCCGGGTCGGCCGGCAGAGGGAAGCCCATCCTTCGCAAGTTCGACTCTCGCACGCGCAACGTCATTGGACGCGACAAGAATCTGGCTACCACCGTTACCAAGTTGATACGCGATGCCGGCTGCAGAGAGCTTGTCGGTCATCCTACCCACTGTCTCGACCGGCTGGTTCGAAAACGCGGGAACCCAGTCCGGTGCGGTTGCCCACCTGGAGATGCCGAATATCACGGCTGCGACACCTACGCCGACGGTCAACAGCATTATGCGCTGTCGACCGCCAACTCGGTCCATCATATCCTGAATTGCGTCAGCCACGGCTTATAGTCCCCTGTTCTCGATCACGATTGCATGCCGATCAACGAGCGGTACGCATCCTGGAATTTGTTGCGCACCTGCACCAACATTTCCAGAGAGATCGACGCCTCTTCTGCCGACGCCATCACCTGGTGAAGCTCTACCGGCTCGCCCCGCGCAAAGCGCTGTGCGTAATCAGCCGCCACATCCTGCTGATCCGAAACGTTGTTCACGAGCCCCTTCAGCGTATCGCCGAAACTCGTTCCGCTCGTACTCTTGTCCTGAAGGACCGGAATCTGCTTCGCGCCTGTATCCATCCCCGAGCTCGCGATTGCACTCGTAATTCCACCAATTGGATTTGACATTAGATCCTTAAGCCTTGATGTCGAGACGTCCACCACGCAGCATCGGCGCTGGTGCCGGCGTTTGTGATGAACTCATCCGACCGTAAGTCAATGGCCCCATCGAACCAGCCTTCATGAAGAAAGAGCGCTCTTCCTTGCTGAGCACACTCCAGAGATCCTGGTCCACGCCGTCCGGCGCGTTGGGCGAACTGAGTTGAGCGTTGCGCGCAGCAGCGTCATTCTTGATTGCATTCGCAACAGACTTCTGATCCGCAGCGGAGACGGTGCCGGACGACTGGGGCAGCGTCTGTGGAGTTGTCGGGCGCGCCGCGGAAGCATTCGGACGCGTAACGCCCGTTGCATATGGATTGAATCCGCCGCCACCAATTCCGTTTATCGCCATTGTGATTCGGTCTGTCTTAAATGTTCAGGGCTTGCTTCAACATTCCCTTCGCCGTCTGAAACACGCTGGCATTCGCCTCGTAAACTCGGCGCGCATCCATCATGTCCACGATCTCGTCCGTCACACGCACGTTCGGGTAGTGCACATATCCGTTCTTGTCTGCATCTGGATGACCCGGGTCGTAGACCAGCTGGCCGTCAGTCATGTCCTGCTGGACTCCGGCCACATGAACACCGCTAGCGCCGCCAGTCGGACTGTCCGTCTCCATCACTGGGACCTCGAAGCGGCGCGGGCCGTCGGCAGGGAATTGGCCGCTCGGGACCTGAAATGCGTTGACCCCGTTGAACACACCAGACGTACCCACCGGTTGACCCGGCGCCATTGGGTCATTGCCCGATCCAGCAGGGCCATCGCCAGCCGCAAGTACGGCTACCTGCCGACGATAAGGCTGGCCATTCACAGCGTGCGTCGTCTCGGCGTTTGCAATGTTCGCTGCAATCGTCTCCATCCGAACGCGTTGAGCTGAGAGGCCGCTCGCGGATATGGCCAGCGAGCGGAACATCGGCTGTTGCTGCGAACTGGCCGGTGAAGGCAGAAGACCTACTGGACGAGGCATGAGTTATCAGGGTTTGAGGGCGGTTCGAACCTGATCGTATGCCTTGGCGAGAAGTTTCGATGTCGCTTCATATCGAAGCTGCTCGTCCGCAAGGCTGATCATTTCGGTCTCGATGTCGACACCACCCGACGCGGTCGTCCCCGTCGCTGTCGGCACCCCAGGAAGAGCGAACCCGTCCTGATTCTGAAGCGACGCCTTGGATACACGATCGGCGATGGCACGAACCCGTGCGCTCCCGACGTCCAGTGCGTCCTTTAATTCGCCTGCCGGTGTAACCCGGCCAATGAAGCCTGTGATCATTCCGGTGTCGTGCTAAAGCAACGCCGGGACCAAACCAGCAAGCGGTCTTCCAGGTTAAAATCAAAAAGCGCTAAGTGATTGTACAGTAATCACTTAGCGCCAGTATTTAAGATATGCTTTGGCCGTATCGGCAGTTTATTCCTAGTCAGAAAATACGGAATAAAGTGCCGCATCGGCATATTCTGCCGCCTTCAGACGGTCAAGCTTGCCTCACCCTCTGTCGGATTATTCAACTTGTTGCGCAACGTCCGGACACTGATTCCCAGCAATTCAGCCGCTCGCGTCCTGTTGTTACCCGCGGTTTCAAGGGCCTTCGCGATCAACTGACGCTCCGCCTCTTCCACGTTGAGCGACTTGAGGCGTACCAGCGTTCCATCATCCTGGTTGTCGTCGGCAAGTGGGACGAGGCCGGCAGCGATCAACGCTCGCTGACTTGCGGAGATCGGGCCGCCAAGTGAATTGGCGAGTCCAAAGCGAAGGCCGTCGAATGCGTGCGCCGGTACAATCGGGTCCGAAGAGAGGATGACCGCCCGTTCAACGACATGCTGTAGTTCGCGCACATTGCCGGGCCAGTCGTACTGCTGAAGCAACGCAAGCGCCTCGGGAGAGATGGCGCGAACCTCCTTCTCGAGTTCGAGTCCAGTCCGGATAGCAAATCGGAACGCCAGGGCCGGAATGTCTTCCCTGCGGTCACGCAGCGGGGGTATTGCTATGGGAATTGTGCTCAACCTATAGTAGAGATCCTGGCGAAACGCCCCCCGCTCGACTTCAGAGGCGAGGTCACGGTTGGTCGTCGCGATTATTCGGACGTCGACTCGAATCGATGCCGTACCACCGACCCGCTCGAACTCCTGCTCCTGGAGTACTCTAAGAAGCTTTGCCTGGAGATCCAACCTCATTTCGGAGATTTCGTCGAGAAGGAGTGTGCCGCGATTTGCGCGCTCGAAAGCCCCTTCCACGCGTTTAATCGCTCCTGTGAACGCCCCCTTCTCATGACCGAAAAGCGCGCTCTCGATCAACCCCTCAGGGAGTGCCGCGCAGTTCAGCTGGATGAACGGACGATCCCGTCGATCGCTCTGATCGTGCACCGATCGCGCGAATAGCTCCTTTCCCGTCCCTGACTCTCCCTGAAGCAGGACGGTCGCCCGAGTGGGTGCCGCCGTCGCAACGGTCTCCAGGACGCGCCGGATCGCCACGCTATCACCGATGATCTGGCGCTCATTCCTGAACTCCATGACCTCACGCCGAAGCGTGTCGTTCTCGCGCTTGAGTCGGACCAGCTTGAGCGCCTGGTCCACCGAAAGCTCGAGCTGCTGCGGGCGTACCGGCTTGGTGATGTAGTCAACCGCTCCAGCCTTGATCGAAGACACCGCGTGCTCTATGCTGGCATAGCCCGTCAGCATTATGAGAGGCACCTCGTAGCCCTCGCGCCGGATCAGCGAAAGAAACTCCAGCCCTGTCAGGCCGGGCATCCGGTAATCTGAAATAATCAGGTCTATGTCACCGCGAGCAAGCGCCTGAAGTGCTTCCGGGACATTGCGGGCGCCGACAGCATCGTGACCCGCGCGCCGCAGCGTATCCTCAAGTATCAACCCGACCGATGGCTCGTCATCTACATATAGAATAGTTGCCATTGCTTGATTGGATACAGAAGAATGGAATGGGCGACCCGTGCTGCCCATCGGGGCCCATCAACAATTCGCGTTAAACCCTTCGAGCCTAGCGCTCGATACTCCACAGCATACGCCTTTGCCGGGAGCAAAGCAATACGATGCGCGTTACAGACAGCATGATTCAGTCAAACGCTACGCTATCGCTGCAGATGAATCTACAGCAGATGGCGAAAGCGCAAACCCAGGTCAGCACGGGGCTGAAATACAGTTCCTTCGCGGACGACCCCGAAGCTCAGTCGTCGGTGATGCAGACCTCCACGGCGCTCAATGCGCTCAATCAGTACCAGCGCAATATCAACGACGCCACTGCGCGCGCTAACATGGAAGACACCGTGTTGCAGCAACTCACGGACACGGTTACCCGTGCTACCGCGATCGCGACTCAACAGGGAAGCGCCACTGCAACCGCCGCGAACAGGCTCGCCGCAAAGCAGGAGGTGGACAATCTGCTAAGCTCCGCAGCTGCCGCTGGTAATTCCCAGTACCAGGGTACGTATCTGTTTGGCGGAGACAATACGACAACGGCGCCAGTCACGACGACGCCGCCATTCTATAATGTGGCCGTGCCATCCGGCGCTCATACCACGGAGATCTCTGCGGGCCAGTTGTTCAAGTCGAATCACAATGCGAAGGAGCTTCTCCTCGACACTGGCACTCTCCAGTCGCTCAAGGACCTCTCGACTGCGCTTGGCAATAATGACCAGACGGCGATTGGCACGGCACTCACCAGTCTCAATTCCTCCCAACAGGGAATACAGGCTCTCGTAGGCGATCTAGGCGCCCGTGAGAACACGCTGCAGGTGACGGGCTCCAATATCACGGCACTTCAGGGGAATTTGACTACGTTCAAGTCGAACCTGTCGAATGTCGATCAGGAAAAGGCCATCACAGACCTTGTAACTCGCCAGACGGCATATCAGTCCGCCATGCTCGCGACGTCGCGGGTGCTCGGCATGACTCTGACCGACTATCTGAAATGACCTCTGGCGCCCTGGCCATACCGATGCCAAGCATGATCACCATCGCATCTGACATACTCGGCACGCTTTCTGTCGACTCCAAAACACTGCTCACCTTTCCCCGTGGCCTGCTCGGTTTTCCCGAGTGCCGGTCATTCGCGCTGCTACCGTCTGAGCGAGCCCATGTGTACTGGCTCCAATCGGTGGATTACTCGTCGCTTGCATTCCTGCTGGTGGACCCCTTCGTCTTCTTCGAGGGCTATACTCTGGATCTGGCAGCGACGGACCTCCATGCTGCATCGCCGGATGAGGTCAGCGTGCTTGCAATTGTGACGCTTCCGTCGGACAAGGATGAGTGCCCGACCGCGAATCTTCAGGGGCCTGTGATCATTCAGACCCTGCTCAGCGAGGGCACCCAGGTAGTGCTGCCAGAGAGCAGCTACGGTATAAGGGAGTCGTTCTCTCTTTAGGTCGTTGCGGCTCCCGGCCGCCCAAGAGGATTGCTGGCTTCACGTCCCCTGCAAAAGCCTGATAAACGGGACTAAAGCTTTCCCGACCACTGCCGATAAATAGTCCATACGGCCACACCGGCCGGACCGGGTGGAGCATGGAAGCTC
>CAJDVC010000048.1_pt1 | contig 15247 bp, 12 predicted proteins | sample 7391211 | NCBI WGS metagenome assembly CAJDVC01 (sample SAMEA7055683, study PRJEB34461) | soil metagenome | biome: terrestrial ecosystem; feature: Peninsula; material: soil | place: Antarctica | collected 2016 | reverse complement strand
TGATCACACCCTCCTGCTGCAACTCTGCAAGCGCGGTGAAAGACTCGGCGATCGAGCCCGGTTCAGGGCGGTTGAATCCGCCGACGCGGAGATTGACCACATCGAGTGCGTCGAGTCCGAGGTTGGCCAAGTTATCGTAAACCGCCTTGCGCAGTTGCTCCGGAGCGAGTGCCGGCGGCCAGCCACCTGTCGCGTTGCGCAATGCACCGACCTTCGTCACGATGTGCAGATCATCAGGGTATGGATGCAACGCTTCCTTGATGATCTGGTTGGTGATCGTCGGGCCGTAATAGTCGGAAGTATCAATGTGCGTGATGCCCAGTTCGACAACTTCGCGCAGCACTGCCACAGCGGCGTCACGGTCAGCCGGCGGCCCGAACACGTGCGGACCCGCGAGTTGCATCGCGCCGTAGCCGATGCGGGTGACCGTCAGGTCGTCGGCGAGGGAGAAGGTCGTGTTGGAGAGAGTGTTCATTGGTATGAGGATTTTGTTTGCTGGAGAGGCACTCGGGGCCAGTCTTGCGCGGTGCGCGTCGTGGTTCGACTTCGCGCACCGTCAGCCCCGACCTCTGTACGCAAGAACAGTCCCGATCACGACACTCACACCAAGAAATGCCAGCAGAAGCGCGTACAACCATTCCCATCCGGACATCGAGCGTCGTTTAGCCGCCGTGACATCGTGTAGTCCGACGGTAAACAATCCAAGCCCGGCAACCAGCAACATACTCCCACCCAGCACCGCACTCGGCGAGTTTGCCAGATCTGCCGCAGCAACGATGATTGTACCGACATTCCACAACGCGAGTGCGAGGAGTTTGTGTCGCATTCCGACCGTTGCGACGCCGGTGCGATTGCGGAGTGCGAACAAGCCCGGTCCGAGCATGAGTTGTGCAACGCCCCCGACAAGGCCGAGGTACGCGACCAGCCACCAGCCGTGCACTATCACCGCGGATGTGAATCCCAAGAGCGCGGCGATGACTGCTGCCGCTACAAGAAATGCAGCGGCGCAGACTACGAAGGCTCTGTCACTGACAGGGGAGGATTGCGACATGAGTTACGGTGTGGCTTTGTGCGGCCGATTGGGTTACGTGGAATTCTATGTTGTTGATGCAGTCTAAGCAGCCCCGCCTACGACACCCTCGTCCAGGATATGCAGAAATTTACAATAGACACACGTTCGCTGATTCAGGTTCGGAAACGGCGTCATCGCGTCAAACGCTGTCGTCTTGACCTCGATCATCCGCTCACGGCCATCAGTCTCGAACAAAACGATGTCATAGCCAGGCCCGTCGCCCTGCGTTCGCGAGACATGCTCGATGCACGAGCCCATTCGTCACAGCAGAGCCTCTATTTCCTAACGATCTGGATACGATCTATCGCACGTGTAGCCATCTGAGCTCCTGACGCCCCGCCTGCACCAACCCCCTCGCCACCGTCTTAAACGGCCGCCCCTGCGTGAACGCAGATCCTATCGCATACAAAGACCGCACCGAAAACCTAGCCTCGTTCGCAACAGCGTATACCGCCTCCCACCTCTCCGGCGCAAACTTCGCTTTAAAACTGTCCAACCCCTCGAAGTTATAAAACCGCCGACCATGCGCCCGCACCCACTTGAACCCAATCTGAATCAAAAGTGAGTGACTCGTAAGATCCCCACCTCTCGTCGACAACGGCGCCAACCCCAACGTCACATAGTCGGAATGTTGCAGCGCCACCCACTGCACCGCAGCATCAATCATCATCTCCGCAGTCCCATTCGGCGCGTTGTGTCCGCGCACAAACTGCTCCGTCAGCCACCCGCGCCGAGCCGGTATCGGTGACGCAACCAGAAAACCAACCGGTACTCCGTTCCGCGTCGCCACAAAAACCCGACGATCCTTCAGTTGCCCTAATGTTTCAGGCTCCACCAGAAAATGCAGCGGTGGCAATCCTCTAGTCCCCAACCACTCCTGCAGTAGTTCTCGCAGTTCCGAAGAGCCTTCCGCCCGCTCCGACGGCCATAACTCTACACTGACCCCCTTATTCCGCGCACGATTAAACTGCGCGCGCAACGACGAGTGCGTCGCAATGATATCAGCCCAGTTAGCAGGACTCCAGGACGGTTGCGCCCCCAGCAATATCGAAGAATGCGTTTTTGTTGCACGATACAACTCTTCGAGCCGCCCCTCCGCGCCAAAGTAAACAACTCCAGCACCATGCTTCGCCGCGTCCCGCTCGAACTCCGCCGCAACGTCACGCAGATCGACATCCGCAGCAACAGGCGCGCCACCAACCACCAGTCGCCCGCCAGCTCGTACATACCCGACGACGGCCTGATGCGTCGAAGAGAACCACAACTCAAACCCGGGATTCAATATCTGGTACGCAGTAGAATTCCACCCGTACTCCAGCACCAGCTCCCGCGCCCGGCCATGCGCCCGATCATACTCGGCGCCGCTCTGCGCACTCGGCGTCGGTACGCGACTCATCCGAGCGACTATCGCCGACTGTGCGGCGGGAGGCCGAGTACGCGATTCAACCAGCGCACAAACGGCAACATCGTTGCGTACTGCTTCGCAAGAATATCCGGCAACTTGGGACTCAATACCTGCGCTTCGCTCAGATCACGATGCACGGTAAATGATTTATAACGCAACAACGCAGCAGCAGGATGGTCTGCGTCAAACCCTCGCGGCGGCCGCTTCAACACTGCTTCCTCACTCAGCTTCCCAAACGCACGCTTGAACGCCGGTACTCGCAGAATGGATTCCAGCGCTTCAGGATCACCGGCGATCGACTGACGCAATGTCTTCAATGCGTCACCAGGCGGCATCCAGATCCCACCCGCTACAAAACAATCCTTCGGCGCAATCTGAAAATAGAATCCCGCGCCACCATGCACCGCCTGGGTACCAACCGCATGCCCCGCATCACGATGATAGAACCAGGCGGCCGCGTTGGTCTTGTACGGTGACTTGTCCTTCGAAAACCGCACGTCACGATAAATCCGGAAGACCGATCGCTTGGGATTACCCACCATCTCGGGTGCAATCTCGCCGAGTCGCGCATCTACTTCCTCGACCAGCAGTTGCAGCGGTCGCTTGACTTCAGTTTCGTACCGCTCCCGATTCGCCTCGAACCACTCGCGCTTGTTGTTCCGCGCGAGGCTGCGCAGGAATGTCAGCGCTGCAGGTCTGAATCCGGTGAATGCTTCAACTTTTGTCTTTGGTGGCATCTGTTGCTGATGATCATGTCTCCGCGGCTCGTACCGAGAGACGGCGCTCGGCTTCGTCACGCGGGCCGAGGAATTCGGCGATCCCGCTCAGCCAGTCAATATGTTCGCACAGAATCTTGATCGATGCAAGCATCGGGACTGCGAGAAAGGCACCGGCGATTCCCCAGATCTCCCACCAGAAGGCGACTCCGATGAATATCGCCACTGGGTTCAGCGCCAACCTGTGCCCCATCACCGTAGGACCGATGATGTTTCCCTGAATCAGGTTCATTGCGATGAAACTACCGGGTACCAGAAGCGCGTGTGCAACGTTGTCGAATACCGTGAGCGATGCAATTGTCAGTATCGTGATGAGCGTCAGCGCGCCGATATATGGTATGAACTCGAGCGCCGTGACGAGTGCTCCCCACAGGAATGGGTTTGGCATCTTGAGCAGGTACATTATTCCGACGAAGACCGCACCTTCTATGATATTCATGATCGCCGACGTCATGAGATACCGCGAGATGGATGATTCAATCTCTCGCGCGATCTCGATGGCGGTCCCTTCCTTCATGTGTCGCGAACTTACCTTGATTGTCTTCTGAAGGAAGAGATCTCCGACCGAAAGCAGGAAGAATGTCAGCACCAGTATTTCCAGCAGCGCGCCAGCAAGGCTCTGTGTCGTGCCGAAGAATCGCGATCCCATGCTCGGGCCGGCAACAATAACAGTGCGCGTTGTTGATCCGGTACCCCCAACGCTGGTCGCCTTGTCAACCTGATCAGCGGTGCGCGTCACCTGCTCGACCGGCTTCATGATCTTGTGCAGCTTCTGCCCGGCGCGCTCAAGAGTGGCTGGGGCCGATACGAGCCAGTCCTGTGCGGGCGCGGCGAGTGAGTAGATGCCGTAAGACAATCCACCAGCGACGCCCAGTATTATCACCGCAGACGTCAGCGCGACGGGCACGCGCAGCTTGCGATACAACCAGCGCACAGGTGGGCTCAACAGGAAGTTGAGTTCAATAGCAAAGAAGATCGGAAGGAAAAACGAACGCCCGAAATACAGCGTGTAAACGATCGCAAGTATGGCGATAATCGAAAGGCTCAGCGGATGGCTTGGCACGCCACCCGCTGAGCCTGTTGTCGTAACTTCTGTTGGAGTGTCGCCCTCGGCGTCACTCACCTGGAACTACCGCACGGATGCGACACCCTGAGCCTTCTGTGCCAGCGCGAATAGTCCCTGCGTACTCTGAACACCCTTCAATGCGTCGATCGCGCGCTGAAGCTGATTGTCGTCGGTGAGATACTTGCGCTTGGTAGCAGAATCGCCAAACGCCATCGACATGATGCGGACGCCGAGCAAGCGGTCAAGCTCGGTGCTGCCACCCTGAGCGAGCAACGCTGAATCGACGGTAACACCCTTCGTCTTGAGGCGCGCGATGAAAGCGTTCCGCATCTGCGGCGTAACCGTGAAGTCCTCCTTTACCTTGCCCTTCATCTCGCCTGCATAGTCCTGTAGCTCCTGTGCGAAGATCTGTGACTTGGGTGCAAGGCTCTGAAGCAACTTCTGTTCCGCAGTCGAAAGCGTGTCCGGCTTGACGATGATGTCAGGGGTGATGCCACCACCGCCATATACGATGCGGCCAGCGTCGCTCTTGTACTGCGGACGCGCACGACGCGCCGAATCCGTTTCGAGCGAGTCAGGCGTCACCAGAACGAACTCTCCATCCGGCAGCAGCTTGCGCTCCTTCTGAATGGACCGTCCACTCGGCGTGTACCATTTGGCCGTCGTCATCTTGAGCGCGTAGCCGCCGTCCAGCTTGTAGAGACTCTGTACGAGACCCTTGCCGAAGGAAGTGGTGCCCATGATGAGCGCGCGATCATGATCCTGCAACGCGCCAGCGACAATCTCGGATGCTGATGCAGTGTGCGGATCGACGAGGACGACCATCGGGATCGTCGGAGCTTCCGGCTTGTCGGTCGCACTGTATGCCTGCACTTCGCCCGTGCGTCCGCGAACGCTCAGGATCGACTTGCCGACAGGGAGGAACAGGTTGCTGGTGGCGATAGCCTGATCCAGAAATCCGCCAGGATTGTTGCGCATGTCGAAGACTATCTTCGTAGCACCGCGCTTGGTGACGTCCGTGACCGCGTCCGCAACTTCCTGTGCGGCCGTCTCATTGAACTGCTGCAATGGGATGTAGCCGATGTTGCCGAACACGAGCGTGTAGGGCACGGCCGGAATGTGAACGATCGCGCGCGTGAACTTCACCGGGATCGGTTCGTTTACTCCGCTGCGTCCAAATTCAACATTTACGGTGGTACCCGGGTCGCCCTTGAGCTTGTCGGAAACCTGCGTCGTGGTCCAGCCGCGAGCATTGGCGGTATCGATCTTGAGAATGGCATCGCCTTCCATCACACCGGCAGCAGATGCTGGCGTGTGCGGGAAGACGCGCTGAACGGTTACGAAGCCGTTGGTCGGAGCGATCTCCATCCCGATGCCGCCGTACTTGCCGCCAGTCTGCACGCTGAACTGGTCGTATTCCGCCTTCGTCCAGAGAACGGAGTACGGATCGTTCAGTTCCTTGACCAGACCCTTGGCGGCCTTTTCATACAGGTCGTTGGGTGGGACGCTGTCGACGTAACGTGACGCCGTGATGCGCAAAACCTCGTCGAGCAGCTGAGCGCTCGCCACGGTGTCGCGCTGTTGATAAACAAACGCTCCAACAACGAGCGGAACCATGACCGCCCCGAGGACGGCAAAATGTGTGAAGCGAAGTTTACGCATAATGTTTGTAAAGCTACGGGGCTATAGTGTTCCGTGTTGCCAGCACGTAGTCCACGTGCCAGTCTTTCCCGATCTGATGAAAACCAGCGTCTCGCAAAAGTCCCGCAGCTATCAGCATTTCATGGGCAGGTTGAAGTACCCGCTGAAGATGTGATGGATACCGCTGGGTAAGTGGCAATTGCGAAGCCAACCGCTCGAGGTTTATCCGCCATGTGACCATGTCCTGCGATCTGGCTGCGGCTAGCAGCCGGTACAGGCGTCGAGCGACCGGATTTGTCAGACTTCCATAATGCTGCAGCGATAGTGATATGGTGTTGCCAGCCACAATGTTGGCCCGAATCTGTGGCGCGAGCACCACACGTGCTTCGCCTGGCTCGGATGCCGCAATGACCGAAAACAGCGCCAACTGGTCTCGATCCGTCAGCCTTCGCCGTTCGATTGTGGCTGAACTGAAGACTGTAAATGTACCATCGAACGAATGTTCGAATGGCTGCGAGTAGGCGCCGCTGGATTCCAGTCTCGTCCGCACCAGCCGATTAAGTGATGCTCTGAGCTGCTCGTACGTCCGGCCGTCCGCTTTTCGGCCGATCGACCGGAGAAATGCGTGGAGCGTGAAGTTGACGGCACCGTGTTCCGGAAATCCTGCCTCCCCGTATCGGTGCATTATCTCGACGTATACATCCTGGTCGAAGGTCCCGGGCAGCCGATCGCCGGGTGCAGGGAGAACCCGCCAGCGGCCCCCCTCCTCGGGCAGGTAGCTTATCGCACCGTCCTCCGCCGAATCGCTCAACCGGAAAAGAGGGAGCACCTCGAGCGAACGGTCCAGAAGGACCGCCTTGCTTGCCATCCTTCGAGGGACTGCGGCGAGATGCATACCTATAGAATAGGCCATGGCGACAGGTCGGGTAGTGCCGATCTCGCCGCTGGAACGATACGTGAATGACGAAACAGGACAGGACTTCCAGACCAGGAGCAGCCGATTCCCAACCAGCGAGACAGTGAACTGAGACCGCTTTTCAAATACGCCGGCGAAATAGCCGCGATACTCGTGCTGCTCGCCATGGTCATAATCGGCATCCTGACCGTTACACACGCCACTCCGGTCAGGACGGTCATTTCCTCCGGCACCACCGACCGACCGCCTGCAGTCGGCGATTCGCTTTTCGGACAGGTGATGGAGCTCTACACGGGCACTCACTTCTCGTCCGGCAACGAGGTGACACTTGCCCTCAACGGAAACGGAACGTACCCGCAGCTCTGGAAGGATCTGTCGTCCGCGAAGCAGACGATCACGGTGCAGATGTACTACTCCGAGCCCGGCAAGGTCGCACGGAAAATGCGCGACGTTCTCGCCGAGCGTGCGCGTGCGGGTGTGCGTGTACTCGTAGTGCTCGATGCATTCGGTTCGGGCCCGATCATGAAGACGGGATTCGCGGACACGTTGCGTGCAGCGGGCGCGCGTGTCGCGTGGCTCAGACCGATCGACTGGTCCACGCTGAATCGCGCCGCGACGCGTTCACACGTCCGCGCGATCGTCATCGATGGTCGCATCGGCTACACTGGTGGTTTCGGTCTCGCCGATTACTGGCTGGGCGACGGTCATCATCCATATCAGTGGCGTGAAACCAACATTCGATTCGAAGGTCCTGCGGTTGCTTCGCTGCAGGCTGCGTTCGCGTCCGCATACGCGGAAGCGACCGGCGAATTGATCACCGGCGCCAGATTTTTTCCTCCGGCGATCTTCGAGCCTGTCGGTGACAAGCTGGCGGGCTTGATGCACACAACGCCTCAAGTCGGGAGCACATCCGCCGAGCGCTTTCTCGCATTGACCATCGATGCAGCTCGGAAGACGCTATACATAACCAATTCCTATTTCATTCCGGATCCGCAGTTTCGTGTAATGCTGGTGGAGGCAGAGCAACGCGGTGTGGATGTCCGCGTCATCACTGCTGGCGACATGAGTGACGTAAGGACGACTGTATACGCGGGACGCGCGTACTACGACGAATTGCTCCGTGCCGGTGTGCGAATCTTCGAATACACGCCAACCATGATCCATTCAAAGACAATCGTCGCCGATGGTAAATGGTCTTCTGTCGGGTCGTTGAACTTCGACAATCGCTCCATGGCTTTCAACGACGAAGCCAATCTGAATGTGCTGGATCTCAAATTCGGAGCCCAGATGGATTCCGTCTTCCTGGACGATGAGTCGCACTCCAGGGAAATCCGGCTCCCCGATTGGGAGCACCGCTCGCTTTATGAGCGTGCGTTGGAATGGGGGGCAAGCAGACTGTGGCGCGTCCTGTAGGCGCACTCGCCGGCTTTCACCCCATTGTGCGCGAATGGTTCGCCGAGTCGCTCGGCGCCCCATCACCGCCGCAGATACAGGGCTGGCCAGCAATAGCGAGCGGCGATAACACGCTGATACTGGCGCCAACCGGAACGGGGAAAACTCTCGCCGCGTTTCTCTGGGAACTCAATGCGTTGATTGTTGAAGGGCTCCAGGCACCGCTGACAAATGGTGTACATCTGGTTTATGTATCGCCGCTCAAGGCGCTCAACAACGACATCCAGCGCAACCTCGAGCTTCCTCTTGCGGAGTTGCGGCGCAAGTTCGAAGCGGCAGGACTGAAGTTCCCGGAGATACGCGTTGCGGTGCGCACAGGAGATACTCCGGCGAGCCAGCGGCAGAAGATGATCCGCAAATCGCCGCATATTCTTATCACGACGCCGGAATCGCTCAATATCATGCTGACGTCGTTGCGCGGCCGCGCCATGTTCGCATCGACACGCACGGTGATCCTCGACGAGATCCACGCTGTAGCTGGTACCAAGCGTGGTGCACATCTCGCCGTGACGATGGAACGACTCGCCCGACTCACGGAATCCGCCGACGGTCCACAACGCATCGGGCTCTCCGCGACACAGCGACCGCTCGATGAAATCGCCCGCTTCCTCGGAGGCACTGGCCGCACAGTCACAATAGTGGATTGCGGGCTCGCAAAGGAACTCCAGCTATCCGTGCGATCTCCGGTTCCAGATCTCGCGAAGGTTGATGGAAGCGTCTGGCCATCGGTTGCACAGCTCGTTCTCGACGAAACACGCAGTGCACGCACGACGCTCGTCTTCGTAAACAATCGCGCGCAGGCCGAACGAATTGCGGCGCGAGTGAATACGCTCGCGGAAGAAGAAATCGCACAACCGTATCACGGATCCATTGCGCGCGAGCGACGCCTGGCGCTGGAACAACGTCTCAAGGCCGGCGAGCTTCGCGCCCTCATCACTACGAGCTCGCTCGAACTCGGGATAGACATCGGAACTGTCGATCTGGTGATCCAGCTCCAATCTCCAAAGCGCGTATCCGCCGCGCTCCAGCGCGTAGGCCGAGCTGGGCACGCGCTCGGAGTCCCGAGCCGCGGCGTCTTCGTGCCGACGTTTCGGGACGACGCAATGGAGACCGCCGCGATTGTCGCGGCGATGCGCGCTGGCGAGGTCGAGCCGACGACTATAATCCAGAACGCACTCGATGTACTTGCGCAGGTGATCGTGGCCGCCGTATCGGTTGACGACTGGAATGCTGACGAGCTCTACGCACTCATTCGTCGATCCTATCCGTATCACGCGCTCCCGCGCGCTCCGTACGACGAAGTTCTGGCCATGCTATCGGGCAAATATCCATCGGAAATCGCCGCGGAACTGGAAGCGCGGATATCGTTCGATCGCAGCACGAACATTCTCAGTGGATCCCGGGCGAGCAGGATGACCGCGGTGATATCGGGCGGCACGATTCCCGACCGCGGTCTCTACACGGTGAACCTGGCGGATCGCACGAGACTCGGCGAGTTGGACGAAGAATTTGTTCACGAGTCGCGCGTGGGCGACGTTTTCCAGCTCGGCTCCAGTACCTGGCGCATCACCGAGATCGGTCATGATCGAGTGGTCGTCGCTCCTGCTCCAGGTGCACCGGCACGAATGCCGTTCTGGCACGGTGAATATTCGGCGCGATCAGTCGCACTCAGCGCACGTGTGGGTGAATTGCGCCGGGAGCTGGTGAGTGGGGTCAGCGATTCCGAACTGCGATCACGCTACGACTGTGACGACGCAACGATCAATACGCTGCGCCGTTACGTTGACATGCAGAAACTCGCCACGGGCATAGTTCCGGACGATCGCAACATCGTGATCGAGCACTTTCGTGACGAGGCGGGCTCAGTGCGGGTCGTAATCCACGCGACGTTCGGCGGTCGCGTGAACGCACCATGGGCGATGGCTCTCGCGCATCGCGCGCGCGAGGCACTGGGCGGTGTGGATGTCCAGGTACAGACCACCGACGACGGTATCATGTTGCGCATGCCCGATCTCGGTACACTTCCTCCCGTGCAGTCGCTGATGGGAATGAGCGCCGCCGAGGTCGAGCAGCTTGTGATGGAGGAGGTTGGCGCGTCATCGCTGTTCGGTGCGCGCTTTCGAATGAATGCCGGCCGCGCGCTGCTCCTGCCGCGCGGAATGCCAAACAGGCGCATGCCGCTCTGGCTGCAACGGTTGAAAGCACTCGATCTGCTGCAGACGGTACGGGAATTTCCCAGCTTCCCGATTCTTGTCGAGACGTATCGGGAGGTGCTGCAGGACGCATTCGACGTCGCGTCACTCAAGGATGTCCTTCGCGCCATCGACGACGGACGCATCGCGATACACGTTGTCCAGACTGACGTTCCCTCGCCGTTCGCGGCGAGCCTGCAATTCGGTTTCGTCATGGACTGGCTGTACGGCGACGACACACCACGCGCCGAGCAACGCGCGGCGCTTTTGTCGCTGGATCGCTCGATGCTCGACGAAGTCATGGGCAACGTTGAACATGATGACGAGACACTGAAAGCGCTCTGGGAAATCGTGGAGCGGCGAAAGCACCTGCTTGAATCTGCCACGGATCCAACGCGAGCTGCTGATTATGGCCCCGGCGACGGCGGGCGTCGCGGACTGCTCGCGAAGTATGTTGCACTCGCCGGTCCGGTTACCGCCCAGGAGATTCACGAGCGATACGGCTGGCCCATGCGCTGGGTCGAGTCCACTCTCGCCGACTGGCGCAAACGTGGTCGTATTGTTGTCGGGAAGTTCAGGCCTGCAGTAAGCGAAACTGAATATCTCTCTCGCAAGACTGCAGAGATCGCTCGACGGCGCGCGCTTGCGTCACTCAGAAAGCAGATTGCGGCAGTTGGACTGCCCTCCTTCGCGTCGTTTCTCTCACGTTGGCAACACACCGACTCGCGCGACCAGCTCGACGGCTCGGCGGGTGTTGCGATCGCGATCCGTCAGCTTTATGGATACGCACGTCCCGCCATCGGATGGGAACGCGATTATTTAAAGTCGCGCGTGCGACAGTACAACCATGCATGGTTGTCCGAATGGATGGCAGAGGGCGAAGCAGTGTGGGTCGGGGAATCCAACAGCGATCCTTCAGCCGAATCCGTTCTTCTCTCGCGATTGCGCTTCTTTGAGCGGGGCACCGGCCGAGTCTGGTTGCAGACCGCGGATGACTCGGCCCTGACGCTTCTGAGTGCAAACGCAAGAACCGTATACGATGCGATCGCGTCGGAGGGTGCGTCGTTCATCAATGATCTCCAGGCTGTCATATCGATCTCGCCGTTGTCTCTGCGCGAGGCGCTTCGCGAACTGGCGGCACTTGGCATTGTTACCAACGATACTGCCGAAGCACTGCGTCAGATCGTGCGATGGAAACCAATGCAGCCCAATCCCTCGTACGATCCTGATCGTTGGCTACCGGCGAGTTTCTTCGACGATTCCAAACGTTCGATTCGACAGGGCCGACCCAATCTTCGACGGCTTCCCAAATGGAGCCGACCCGATCGTCCCGGGCGCGTCGCAGGATTATCCGCGTGGACCGGACGTTGGTCACTGGTGCACAAGGCCGGAGTATTGGGGCCCGCCATAGACGATGAAAACCGCGCAACGGCAATCGCTCGCACGTTGCTGGACCGGTACGGTGTTGTTTCACGCGATTGGTGGCGTCGCGAGAGACCGCCGGTTTCATGGCGCGCGATCTACCAGGAACTCAAGCGGCTCGAGTTTCGCGGTGAGGTACGCCGCGGGTACTTCGTGCGCGGACTCGCCGGCGCACAGTTCGCGCTACCCGATGCGGTCGAACGACTGCGCGAGGCGGCTGGTGCGAATTCGCAGGATGCTCCGTTCGTCGTTATCGCGACGAGTGATCCGTCCAATCCCTACACACTGCATCTGGAAGGCATCGATCGTGAGCCGCTGTCACGTCCGCGCGGTTCCGGCGCACTTCTCGTGATGTGCGCCGGTCGAGTTGCACTCTCTGTCGAAGGACGCGGCAAGCGAATTGCAACCGCCGACTGGCTATCGCCGGACGAACTTCTCGAAGCGCGGAAAGTACTCGCCGAGCACTTGCGCGGGGAACGCGGCGCACGGTACCTGACGTAGTTGAATTCGCTCCGACGGCTGGTATGCACTTGCAATAGGATGTGCATGCGATAGGATAGCATGCATGACATCAACCGCCTCTCGCCGCCGCGCTGCATTGATCGGCGCCATCACTACCGTCGCCGTAGCCGCTGCAGTTACGGCTGGTCCTGCCGCTGCGCAGAAGGCTGTGAAATCGACTCCCAGCGCACTGAACCTCTCGCCCGTCGAACAAAAGATGCGCGACTTCGTGAACGCGCATGCGAACGAACAGATTGATCTTCTGCAGAAAGCGGTGGATATCAACAGCGGAACACTCAACCTGGAGGGAGTCCGAAAGGTCGGCGCCCTTTTTGGAACCGAGTTCGCCTCGCTTGGTATGGATACGACCTGGGTGCCTCTGGCCGACTCAGTCGGACGCGCCGGACATCTGTACGCAGAGCACCGGGGGAAACAGGGCAAGCGAATAATCCTGCTCGGTCACCTCGACACAGTCTTCGAGGGTGACGGGATGAAGTTCGTGCGCCTCGACACACTCGCCGCTGGTGCAGGCAGCAGCGATATGAAGGGCGGTGATGTCGTAATCCTGTATGCGCTCAAGGCGCTGAAGAGTGTTGGCGCGCTCGATGACACTCAGATAATTGTCGCACTCACCGGCGATGAGGAGGATGCCGGCCTGCACTTCAAGGAGTCGCGCAAATCGCTCATCGACGCCGCAAAGCGAAGTGACATAGCACTCGGGTTCGAAGAAGACGCGGGGAAGGGAACCATCGCACGCCGCGGAATGAGCGGCTGGCAACTCACCGTTACCGGCAAGCAGTCGCATTCTTCCGGCATCTTCACTGAAGGTGCCGGCGATGGTGCGATCTACGAAGCCGCCAGGATCCTCGATGAATTCAGGCAAAAGTTATCTGGAGAGAAGTATCTCACGTTCAATCCAGCACTGATAGTTGGCGGAACGGATGTCACATACGACGGAGCGAAACTTTCTGGCACGACAGCAGGCAAGGACAACATCATCGCGCGCTCAGCGATCGCACACGGCGATCTGCGCTTCATCTCCAACGAACAGGAAGCACACGCGCGTGACGCAATGCGCGAAATCGTTGCGAACCACCTACCCGGCACTACCGCGACCATCACGTTCGAAGACGGCAATCCCGCGATGCCGCCAACGAAGGGGAACTACGCGCTTCTCGCAAAACTTGATTCGGTCAGCAGAGCGCTGGGCCAGGGACCAGTTGAGGCGCTCGATCCCGGCGACCGCGGAGCCGGCGACATCTCCTTCATCTCGGACCACGTCGACGCACTCGACGGACTAGGCGTAATCGGCTTCAGATCGCACAGCCCCGACGAGCGCGTAGATCTCCGCTCCATCGCCCCCGCAACGATCCGCGCGGCGGTACTGATCTATAGACTGACGCGCTGAAGTCCGCCTGCACTATGACTGCAGGGTCCGCGGGGATGACTACCCCTCGAACACGGCCTGTAATTCAGACTTCCCAGTGACCGCCATCTGCGCCACCATACGTCCGTACAGCTTACCGATCACGTTGCCAGTTCCGTTATAACCACCAATCGCCCACACTCCCGGTCGTGGCTGCTCCATCACCGGAAGAATGCCGTCAGTGTACGCTACCGACGCAGCCCATCTTCGCTCAACCGGCTGTTGTACTCCAACGACAGTACGCAAAACCGACTCGATGCAATCCTGTACTTCTTCAGTCGGCTCGGAATTGGCAGTCCATTCTGCGCCCTCAAACCGATCGCGGCAACCGCCGAGTACAACTCGACCATCGGGGAGTTGCTGCCAGTAGTCGTAACCCCAGCGACGATACACAGGATACGCGTAATCAACTTCTGGCGCGGGCGCGGTGGAGAGCATCTGAAGTCTCGCCGTGCGAACTTTACCGGTGAGCTCTGGCAGCAGAATCTCAAGCTTGCCGTCGACAGCAACGATGATTTTCTCGCATCTGATTATGCCGTTCGTCGTGCTCACCTCGCCGTCGCGCAGCGAAATCGCACGCGTCTGTTCGTGAAGTGTCGCACCCGCCACCGCGGCCGTGTGCGCCAGCATCTGGCATCGCTCGAGCGGATTCATGACGGCATCACTGGGGAAATAGAGCCCGGTGCCTTCCTGTCCCTTGTACGGTTCTACAGGGAATCCATCTGCGACCATGGCCTCGAATTCGAGATCGCAGTCTTTCTCTTCTGCAGCTGAAGCAGCAATGCGGAGGGAGCCATGTCGCTGGACGCACGCCGTCGTCTCTGTGGTGATGCGACCAATTTCATCCAGCGTGAGTTGGTAGAGGCCTACAACGCAAACATCCGTAGTCGCATCCACACTCAGTGCGGGAAATGACTCGGCGGAGAGATTTTCGCTCCACGCCGGAGCATTGAGCGGCGAGTTGGATGGCATCTCGAGCTGTTGGGACCTCGGGTTTGTCGGTGAATCCATGGATTTCAGAGACTAGCGCGCCCCGCTTCGAACGGCAAGCTAGCCCGATTCCGACCTCGGCTCTGGCGGTTCCGGGGCGTCCGAGTGATTCGAAATTCTTTATACATACTTGATGTTCGGGGGTCCGGGTGTCATTGTAACAGAGTTTCATGAAACAGCGTATCAAATCTTCCGCACCGCCTGGAACCCAGGCCGTGACACGCGCGATCGCCATCCTCAAGGCGATGGCGCAGCCCCGCGCGAGCTCGGCGTACGGCTTCGGAATTACCGAGCTGGCCATCATGCTCGAACTCAACAAGGCAGCGGTATTTCGACTGCTCGGCGCACTTGAAGTCGACGGAATGGTGATTCGTGACACAGCAAGCGG
>CAJDVC010000091.1_pt1 | contig 15503 bp, 11 predicted proteins | sample 7391211 | NCBI WGS metagenome assembly CAJDVC01 (sample SAMEA7055683, study PRJEB34461) | soil metagenome | biome: terrestrial ecosystem; feature: Peninsula; material: soil | place: Antarctica | collected 2016 | reverse complement strand
CGTTGGTGGAATCGAGTTGCACGGCTCGGCGGAACGCCGCGATTGCCCGCCGGCGGTCGCGTACGACGAACGTGTAGTACGCGCCCTGCACGTTGTACAGCTCCCTTTCCGGCAAGCGACCGCTGAGCTGGAACGCCTTGGTAAGCTCGGTGTTGGCCTGCGCGTTGTTCGCCGCGCCGCCAAGCGTCTGCAACGTGAACGCCAGCTCCACGTGGGCCATGGCAAACGTGCTGTCCTGGCGAATGGCGTCCTCGTAGTGCTGGATCGCGGCCGGGTAGTCAGCCTGGACGTCGTTGGAGAAGTTACCGGCCGCATAACTTCGGAGCGCGCCGAGCGAGGCCGTCGTGACCTGCCCCAGAGAAGGCGCGTCACGCACGTCCTTGAGCGATTCGCCGATCTTCCGTCGCAGCGACTTGGTTACCCGATCGACTGCGGGAATGAGATCGCCGGCGTCTTTCGCCGATTCGCTGAATGATGCGAGATCGTTGCCGGTCTGGGCACCGACCAGTCTCACCGTGATGACGTAACCCGCTCCAGCGGGCACGACGCTTCCCGCCACCACAGCCTTCGCGCCGCTGCGTTGCGCGATCTCGCGCGCGGTTGCAAAGTCGACACGCGCTGTATCCGGCCGACGCATCTGTTCAAGCGCCGCGACCACAGACGTGGTCGGCATGACGTGGACAGCGCGGCTTTGCGACAGGCTGGTCTTCACCGCTTCGGCAATGGTCGAACCGAGCGATGAATCTGCACCGGGCGAGTCGAACGAGGCGACGATCACATTGTCATTCGCGGAGAGTGTACCCGCGGCGAACAGTGACCCAGCCGGTCCGATGCCGAGCGCGCGGAGCAGCATGTAGCCGGCAATCAGAAGGACGAACACGCTGACCGCCGCGATGCCACCGCGAACGGTGCGTCGCCACGACACGTGCGGACTCGCCTTGATGGCTATGGTCGCCATGGTTCCCTGTCCGGCGAGCGATCGCGTGCCCCCGGTTGTGTACGCCGGCGTCGTCGTTGCAGCTCTGTGCGCGATGTACTGCGTGTACGCAGTGAACAGTACTACGGGCAAGCCCAGCGCCATGACGACGAGTGCACCGGTAAAGACCCAATCCGGCAAGCCGATCGCAATGATCGCCGCTCGCGCCACGATAGCGACGCCGACGAACGCGGCGACGTAGATCGCGAGCGCGCGCCAGAGCAGCGACCGCCCACCGATCAGAATCGCTGGCATCGTGCCACCGGCGCCCGATGTGGTGACATCGAGGCGCTCCAGCAGTTCGTTGGCACTTGCCGGTCGCGAAGCGGGATACTTCTCGAGGCACTGCATCACCAGCGTCGCGAGCGCGGGCGGGCAATCCGGACGCAGCTCGATGACCGGCTTTGGATTCTCCGTCATGTGCGCGACCAGAAGCTTGTGCGGCGCCAGGTCGGGAAACACCGATCGGCTCGCGAGCAGCTCATACGCCATGCATCCAAAGGCGTAGATGTCGGCGTGGTGGTCAGTCGCAGGGTCGCCAGCCGCCTGTTCTGGTGCCATGTAGGCCGGCGTTCCGACGGCCGTGCCAAGTTGCGTCAGTGTTGCTCCGGCGGGACCTTCGGCGGCGGCCGCGATCGCCTTAGCAATACCGAAGTCCGTGACGACGGCGGTGTGCCCTGACAGGAGCACGTTGTCAGGCTTGATGTCGCGATGCACCACGCCGCGTTCATGCGCGTAGGCCAGTGCGCGTGCAACGTCACGCAGGATGCTCAGCACTTCCGAAATGGCGAGCGGTCCGCGCCCCAGTCGCGCGCGGAGGCTCTCGCCTTCGACATACGGCATTGTGTAGTAGGGGATGCCGTCAACGTCACCGGCTGCGAGCACCGGTACGATGTTGGCTTGCTGCAGCGACGCAGCCACCCGGATTTCGCGCTCGAACCTCGGCACCGACATCGCCGCCGCCAGTTCAGTCGACAGTACCTTGACGACGACCCGCCGCCCCAGTCGGTCCTCGCTTGCCAAGAACACGCGCGACATTCCGCCACCGCCAAGCTCGCGCTCGAGCGTATAGGTGCCGGACAAAGACTGCTCAACGCGTGATCGAAGATCCGCCAAGGCGCCTGCTGGTTGGGGCTGGAAGTTGGTAGAATATATGGATTGCCATACCCGGGGGCCAGCAAGTCGTTCGCTGCCAACGGACGCAGGCGCGACAAGGTCGTGGCGGCCGGCCGGTGCGGAGGTATATTCGCCGATGCGACTTCAGTGTTCCCTCTATGGAGCCGACCCATGCGTCGACGTCGTTCCGCCGCGATTATCGCGTTCGCCACCTTCCTGCTCGCCGGTAGCCTCCATCCGGTGGCCGCACGCGCGCAAGGCGTGGATTCCCTTCCGTCTGACCTCTCGTCCAAAGTTGCCGCCGCCGTCAACGACGTGATACGCACCACGCAGGTCCCAAGCGCGTCTGTCGGCATCGTGCGAAATGGACGAATCGTCTATATCGCGGCGTTCGGTCACTCGCGATTGACTCCGCCGATCGCCGCGAAGCCTGCAATGCACTACGCGATCGGATCGATCAGCAAGCAGTTCACCGTCGCCGCGGTGATGCTGCTGCAGCAGGACGGGAAACTCTCAATCGACGATCCGGTTTCAACCTGGTTCCCCGAACTGACGCGCGCAAACGAAGTCACGCTTCGCAATCTCATGTCGCATACATCGGGCTATGAAGATTACGCGCCGCAGGACTACACAATTCCGGAATGGACCAAGCCGACGTCGGCAGAGAAAGTCGTGCATGAGTGGGCAACCAAGCCGCTCGACTTCGACCCCGGGACGCAGTACCAGTACAGCAACACGAACTTCAATATCGTGGGACTCATCGTCCAGAAGGTGAGCGGTGTACCGTTCTGGCAATTCCTCGAATCTCGAGTGCTCAAGCCGCTCGCACTGGATCACACGATCGACCTCGATACGCAACACGATCTGCTCGAACCCACCGGCTACTTCCGTCACGCGCTGGGACCGCTCCGGCCCGCGCTATACGAAGCGCCGGGTTGGTATTTCGCTGATGGCGAGATGGCGATGCCCGTAAGTGATCTGCTCAAGTGGGACATCTCCGTCATCGGCCAGTCGCTCCTCGCACCCGCGTCGTACGCAGAAATGGAGGCGCCGACCACGCTCAAGGATGGCAAGATGAGCAACTACGGACTCGGATTCAGTACCGGAACTGTCAATGGCCACCGAATTGTATCCCACAGCGGCGAAGTCGGCGGCTTCGTCGCGGCCAACTACGTCTTTCCCGATGATAGCATCGCTGTCGCAGTGCTGACCAATCAGGAGGCCAGCCCTGCCGCGGGGATCATAGGAAATGCGATAATCAACCTCGTGTTACCGGGAATAGCGCCGGCCACTGATGTTGCCGCTCAAGGCTGGGCCCGCGATGTGCTCGCGGGATTGCAACACGGACAGATCAATCGGTCGCTGTTCACCGCGAACTGCAATTTCTATTTTGACGCGACTGCGATCGCCGACTACCGCACAAGCCTCGCACCGTTCGGCGCTATCGCCAGCATCAAGGAAACGTCGAAGTTCGATCGCGGCGGAATGACCTACCGCGGCTTTGCGGTGGAATTTGCGACAGGGAAGCGAGTAAACCTGTCGACGTTCACGGTGCCCGATGGAAAGATCGAGCAGTTCCTCGTGGAACCGGTTAGTTGATGCGCGGAGCTCGACGCGACGTCGGTCATGTCATGCGAATCCGTTGCGGTGTACCCGGGCGTTGCGCATTCCTTTGATCCGGGCCCGCCCCCCCCGCGCCAGAGCTCCTGGCTCGAACTTCCAAAATTCATGACCGACGTCGACCGTCTTTCAACGGCACTCGCGGACCGCTACGCTATCGAGCGTGAGCTCGGCAGTGGCGGCATGGCGACGGTCTACCTCGCGCGAGATCTGAAACTCGATCGCAATGTTGCGATCAAGGTGCTCCGACCGGAAATTGGCGCGGTACTCGGCGCATCCCGCTTTCTTCTCGAGATCAAGACCACCGCCAATCTTCGCCATCCGCACATCGTTCCGCTGTATGACTCCGGTGAAGTTCAACTGGTGTCGCAGACGCCGGGCGAAGCTGCACAGTTGCTGCTCTACTACGTCATGCCCGTGGTCGAGGGCGAGTCATTGCGCGAACGGATTGACCGTGACAAACAGCTTCCGATTGACGAGGCACTGCGTATCGCGAGCGAAGTCGCCGACGCACTCAGCTACGCACACGCTCGCGGCGTTATACATCGCGACATCAAGCCCGAAAATATATTGATGGAAGGCGGTCACGCAGTTGTCGCTGATTTCGGAATTGTCCGCGCACTCAGTGCCGCAGGCGGCGAACGTCTCACGGAGACAGGAATGTCGGTTGGCACTCCCGCGTACATGAGCCCCGAACAGGCGGCGGGTGACCACGATGTGGACGGTCGGAGCGATCTGTACAGCCTCGCATGTGTGCTCTACGAAATGCTGGGGGGACAACCGCCGTTCACCGGTTCCAGCGCCGCGACGATTGCGCGACAGCACATGATCGCTGATCCACCGCCAATTACCAACCTTCGTCCCTCGGTGCCAGCGTCGGTTGTCGATGCGCTGCAACGTGCACTCAGCAAATCACCTGCAGACCGATTCAATCCGGTCGCGCAGTTCGGCGCCGCCATTGCGCCGAGCGCAACGGTGCAGGGAAGCGCTTCGTTCACAACCTCGCAATCGCAATCCAGAGTCACTACTCGGAGCATGCGACGTCGCGTCGCCGTCGGTCTGGCCATCACAGGCATCGTTGCGATTGCTCTGCTCGCTTTCTGGAGACTCTCGGCAAGATACGCCAGCGGCGGATCAACAAGTGTCGCTTCGATAGCTGTGCTTCCGTTTGTTGATCTGAGCCCGAATCACGCGAATGCGTATCTCGGGGATGGAGTCGCCGAGACTTTGATCAACGCACTGGCAAACGTGCCGGGGCTTGAAGTAACCGCGCGCACATCATCGTTCGAGTTTCGCGGACGAGAATCCGACGTCGAGGAAATCGGCAAGCGGCTGGGTGTAGCAACGGTGCTTGAGGGGAGCGTCCAACGCATTGGTGATCAGCTGCGCATTACCGCACAGCTCATAGGCACTCAAGCCGGCGTGATTCTCTGGTCAAATAGTTTCGATCGAAAGGCAAGCGATATTTTCGCTGTGCAGGACGAGGTAGCACAATCGGCGGTAGCAGCACTCAAACTCAAGCTTGCGCCGAGCGCAACGGCGGGCGCCGCACCGGTCGGCACTCGCAATGTCGAAGCGTACAACGCATATCTACTCGGTAGATTCTACTGGAACTTGCGCACGTCTGAAGGAATGATTCAGGCGACGGCAGCATTCAAGCACGCCGTGGCGCTTGATTCGACATATGCCCCGGCGTGGGCCGGGCTCGGTGATGCGTACATGCTCTCGATTACCACCGAATATCCTGTCCCGGGGTTGAGCGACGACTCACTGCTCAAGTTGAGCGAGCAGGCCGTGCGCCGTGCTATCGCACTCGATCCACAACTCGGCGAGGCATACATCTCCCTGGGCAACCTGCTAGGCGGATCCGAGGGCACTGCAGATTTTGTCAAAGGTATTCGACTGAGTCCGAATTATGCTACCGGGCATCAGTGGTACAGCTACAGCCTGTCCGACGGCAATCGAATGGACCAAGCCATCACGGAAATGGAGACGGCGCATCGCCTCGATCCACTGTCGCCGGTCATCACGCTGTCGCTCGCAGCTGACTATGATGCTGTTGACCGATTCGCTGACGCTACGCTGCTGTACACGCAAGGACTAGTGCAGTCGCCCGAAGCGTGGTACGGTTGGGGTCTCAACGTTGGTCACGAACTTGCGCTCGGCCATCTGGATAAGGCGGTGTTTGCCTATAAGCGCTGGCTGGTGGGAATGGGCGACGACACGACACGCGCCGTGAACCTGGAGCGAGAGCTGCGAGACACTGCAACGCGCGGCCCCGCAATTCACAAGATGGTGCAGGCACATGACATGCATGCCGCAGTCGCATTCACACGTTGGCTGGTTGGCGACGACTCTGTTATCGCGTTGATCGAGCGCAAACCGTCTGCAGGACGGGGACCGACACCCGTTGAGCTCATGGGCGCTATTCTCGGCCCGCGACTCCGTGCCAATGCGAAGATTCGCGCGCTATGGCCGAAGCTGGGCGGTCGGGTGTACTAGAAGTTCCGCGAAACTTGGCGCACGACAGCGGCCTTCACGCGCGACACCGTAGCAGGCGGTCCGAACCATTTCGTCAGCGCGTCCACAAGCTGCGCTTGCGTTTGATCCCCGACCCAAGCGACGTATCCATCTGGCCGAATCAACACGGCGCTCGGCGCACCGATCGCCCCAACTACCGGCAGCTCCCACTGCTCTGTGACCCCTGCGAAACCCGCGACCTGCACCTTCTGTCCCTCCGCCAGAAACCTTTCGACGATTCCGCGCTGATCCAGACGCTCAAGCGTGCGCGAGTGAAGCCCACCAGCGCGCGATCCTCCTCGGCCGTTGGAGCAGATAACCCACAGCGCCGCTGCGCTCAAAGCCGCGAGCGCCTGTTGCCGATCAACGGATAATGATGAACGGCTTCAGCACCCACGCTACGCCAAGTAGCGTCACAATCGCGATCACCGATGTCGTCCAGCCGAGCTGTCGCGAACGAATCCAGCCTGATGCGCCGAAGCTGGAGAGCAAGAGAAGAATGCCGACTAGAAACAGCATCGACAGCGGTCCAATCTGACCGGTGATGCTGGTCTGCAGCCGGACGCGCATCTGATCATTTGCCATGACCGATGCAGCGAACGTGTTCCCGAGCGTGACGATGAGAAAGCAGGACGATGACCCGAGCGCAAGCGCCGCCGCGGGCCCGACCGCGCGATGCGTGCGCCCAGCGTCAAGCAACGTCCCGAAGAACGCGAGACTGAACCCGCCAAGCAGGGCTCCGACGAATGCAAACTGACTGAAGAATTCAACCATCGCAGCACAGGAGTATTCCGAGCTGCTCCTCGAGCTGGCGCAGCGCCTGGCTTACCGCCGAGCCAGTTATTCCGAGTCGCTCTCCAGTTGCGCGGAAGCCCTTCGCTTCGGCTACTGCGGCAAGCACAGTCATCCCATCCAGTTCATCAAGCATTGAGTGGTTGAGCTTATCAGTCTGTAAAGCGTTGTCAAGTAGACGTGGCCCCGGGGATCCGCTTGATTTGATGGGTGGCGACTACCAGGCGGTAAGCGCATCTGACCGCACGCTCCTATTGCAAATCAAAGGAGTAGTACAATGGAGATCAAACGAAGCGGTTCGCAGCCGTCAGCCAAGGGGCCGAGTGAGTGGTTCACGGGCACGGTTCGCATTGACCCGCAGTTCCAGGTTTCGCCACCAGCGCGCGCAGCCGCCAACGCTGTAACCTTCGAGCCCGGAGCGCGGACCGCGTGGCACACGCATCCGCTCGGTCAGTACCTTATCATCACAGCTGGTACGGGTCGCGTTCAACGTGACGGCGGTCCGATCGAAGAGGTACACTCTGGCGACGTAGTCTGGTTCGAACCTCACGAGAAACACTGGCACGGTGCAGCGCCAACTACCGCGATGACGCATACCGCAATTCAGGAGTCGCTGGACGGCAAGTCGGTCGAGTGGATGGAGCAGGTGAGCGACGCGCAGTACGACCGCGCACACGGCACACGCTGACGAGGCTAATTTATTCCTACGCTCATGTGCAGTTATCCGCCAAGCCAACGCGCTCCGGCTGGGTCCAGATCTTGCCTCGACTGCTGTTGGTTCACTCTCAACGGAGATACCACATGAAGAGACGACCGAAAAATACTGTCTGCATCTGGTACGATTCCGACGCCGAGGAAGCCGCGCGATTTTACGCGAAGACTTTTCCCGATTCATCCGTCGACGCCGTAAACCACGCTCCGGGAGATTATCCGTCCGGGAAAAAAGGCGACGTACTGACTGTCGAGTTCACGGTGCTGGGCATTCCGTGTATCGGCCTCAATGGCGGCCCGATGTTCAAGCACGACGAAGCGTTTTCGTTTCAGGTCGCAACCGATGACCAGGCCGAAACAGATCGATACTGGAATGCGATCGTCGGCAACGGCGGGGAGGAGAGCGAGTGCGGCTGGTGCAAGGATAAATGGGGATTGTCCTGGCAGATTACTCCGGTCGTCCTGATGCAAGCGATCACAGATCCGGATCCCGTGGTCGCCAAGCGTTCGTTCGATGCGATGATGCAGATGGGGAAGATCGACATCGCCAAGATCGAGGCAGCGCGCCGCGGCTGAGGTTCAATTCATCGTTCGCAGCTACGTGAATTTTTCTACACACCGACTCTAACGATACGGAGCTTGTGATGCCAACTGAAAAAGGAACTGTTCGCCTTCACCGCGTGCTCAAGGCGCCACCAGAACGAGTGTACAAAGCGTTTATTGATCCGAGTGCGATTGAGCGCTGGCTACCGCCATATGGTTTCATTGGAAAGATTCACGATATGGACGCGCAAGTCGGCGGCGGCTATCGCATGTCGTTCACCAACTTCAGCACGGGAAGCAGTCATTCATTTGCCGTCAAATACACCGAACTCGTTCCCGGTCAACGCGTTCGGCATACCGACGTGTTCGACGATCCAAACCTCCCGGGCGAAATGCTTGTATCCATTGATCTGAAGGCCGTAGCTTGCGGAACCGAACTCGCCATCGTGCAGGAGGGAATTCCAGCAGCGATTCCGATCGAATTCTGTTATCTAGGCTGGCAGGAGTCCCTTCAAATGTTGGCGCGAGTGGTAGAACCTGACATTCCTGATGGTGCGTGACTGTCTTTCGGGCAGGGCGCATTCGGCCTTCAACAGCGCGCTGCACGGTACTCGCTTAGCGCTGCCAGTGGCGCTTCATCGACTTCGGTTGACGCCAACCCGATCTCGATATAACCTTCCACTAACCTAGTTGGTGGAGGGCGGATGCCTCGGGATGTTAATGATTTGCTGCACGGGACGCTGGATGTGCTGGTCCTCAAGACTTTGTCCTGGGGACCGATGCATGGTTACGCGATCGCGACCTGGATCGAACAACGCACGGACGGCACGCTCGATATCGTCGATGCGGCGCTGTACAAGTCGCTGCATCGACTCGAACACAGCGGGGCTGTTGCCGCCGAGTGGGGCCTCTCGGAGAACAATCGCCGCGCGAAATATTATTCGCTGACCCCGCACGGTCGGCAGTTGATGCGCGCCGAGACGGCAACGTGGCGCCGATATGTGGTGGCCGTGTCTGCGGTACTCGAAACAGCCTGACGTGACGCGCCGCGTGGTGCACTTCGCATGAGTAACCGGCCGGAACGGCCAGGCATGCCGGAAGGCGTGCGCCGCGCGTTTCGTCTTCCGTGGCGCGGCAAGGCACAAACCGATCGCGACATCGACGACGAGGTAGCCTTTCACGTCGAGATGCGCATCGCCGCTCTGCGCGCGAAAGGCTTCACGCCGGATGATGCACGCGCCGAGGCTTTGCGGCGATTCGGCGACGTTGAAGAATTTCGAGACTACTCCCAGACAATTGACGCGCCTTATGCCCGACGCGCGCGTGCGTCGCGATGGATGCAGGGCTGGATGCAGGATGTCCGATTTGCGCTGCGGCAACTTCGACGCACTCCGACGTTCACGATCATCGCGGTACTCACTCTTGCACTTGGCATCGGTGCGAACACGGCGATCTTCAGCGTCGTTCAGCACGTGTTGCTCGCTCCGATACCATATCGTGGTGGCGACCGCATCGTGCAGATCCTCGAGTCCATCTCGCCGGCGAACCAGTTTTTCGTCACACCGACTGCGGAGCGGGTTCACGTATGGCAAGCGCGTGCGCATACCGTCGAGCAGATCGTTGGATACGATTTCGGCGAGGCTACGTTTTTGGATGGTGCGACACCGGAAGTAATCGCAAGTGCCAGTATCGCCGCCGATATGCTTCCATTTCTGGGCGTACGGCCGGTGATCGGACGCAACTTCGCTCCCGGCGACACGGCGGTCGGCGCCCCTCCGGTCGCGATGCTTGGTTACGGAATGTGGCAGAGTCGGTATGGCGGCCGCAGCGATGTGCTTGGTCGGCTCGTGAATTTGAACGGCAAGGCGTTTGTTGTAATCGGTGTTACGCCGCGCGGGCTGACTCTTCCGTTTGAGCCCGGTGAGCGTGGCGTCTGGATGCCCCTGAAGTTGACGAAGCCCGGCGAGCGCGTCCAGGTAATGGGCCGACTGCTGAGTGGTCGGTCGGCGCACGACGCCACACGCGAGCTGAGCATAATCAAAACGAGTGATCCCGGTCCGGCCGATGGCGGATTGCAATTTGGCGGCGCGATGGTGAGCACACGGAAGGATCTGCTCGGCGATAGCTACCGACGTACGCTGATCATCCTCTTTGGCGCCGTCGCACTCGTTTTGTTGATTGCGTGCGCAAATGTGGCCAACCTGCTGCTCGTACGAGCCGGTCACCGATCGCGCGAGTTTGCCGTTCGTGCCGCGTTGGGCGCGGGACGCGGCCGACTCGTCAGGCAGGTACTGACGGAGAGCACGCTCCTGGCACTTGCCGGCTGCGCCGTCGGCCTCGTGCTTGCATGGCGCGGGGTGCAATTGATCATTGCGCTTGCGCCGGCGGACTTGAGCGGTCTCGCCGATGTGCGCTTGAGCCCGGTGGTACTCGCATGGAGTGTAGGCATTGCCGTTGTCACAGGGTTGATCTTTGGAATCGCGCCGGCTTTCCTCGCCACTGAGCATACAATTGGTGAAACACTCAAGGCATCCACGCGCTCTGCATCTGGAAGCGCGCGCGCGCGTCGAGTGCGCGGAGCACTCATCGTCGGGGAGATCGCGCTGTCGGTAGTACTTCTCGTTAGCGCCGGGTTGCTTGTGAGATCGTTCAGTGCTCTGCAGCATACGGAACCAGGCTTCGATCCTCATAATCTGGTCGGGATCTCGGTTCAACTGCCGCACGACTACTTTCCGTCGCGTCTGTCGCGTTATTCAGCAATCACGCAGATGGTCGGCGATGCGCGACGCATCCCGGGTGTGCAGTTGATCGGGGTCGGCTCGGTCATGCCACCAAATGGTGGTGTCGCATTCGGCGAACTCGAGATTGCAGGGCGCACACTCGCTGCCTCTGCTAAGGTGTCCATGCTGGGCTATACCATGGCCGGCGAGAATTACTTTCGCGTCGTCGGAATCCCATTGCAGCAGGGGCGCTTCTTCAATCCAGCTACCGCCCCGACATCGGAGGCCGACTCGGCGGCGACCCTCACGACGCCACCCGAGATCATGATCAACCAGCGCTTCGCAAAGCGTTTCTGGCCGAGCGGTGGCGCAGTTGGCGCACGCATGCGCGTCGGGAATAAGGGCGACTGGATGACAATTGTCGGCGTGGTCGGTGACGTGCAACTTCCCGGTACCCTTGGCGCTGAATCCGAACTTCGCATGTACGTGCCGTTCTCCGTGACAGACTACGCAACGATCATCGTAAGGAGCCACGTCGCCCTCGGTACGCTAGTGCCGCAGCTCAACTCGGCGATCATGCGTGCCAGTCCATTCATTCGAGTGCACAAGGCGCAATCCGCTGAATCGGTCATCGCACAAGCCGTCGCGCAGCCTCGCTTCGCGATGACACTCATCGGCGTTTTTGCATTGTTGGCACTCACCCTCGCTGTAGTGGGTCTTTACGGCGTTATCTCGTATTCGGTGAGTCAGCGCACACGCGAAATCGGCGTCAGGATCGCGCTCGGCGCACAGCCGCGCGACGTTGTCGCGCTTGTCATGCGACACGGCTTTGTACTCGTCGCACTAGGGATCGCTATCGGAATAGCTGCCGCGATCGGCGCAACGCGAGTAATTCAGAGCCTGCTGTTCGACGTCGGCTCGACGGATCTGATCACGTTTTTCATCGCCGCTGCGCTTACTGCTGTAGTCACATCCCTGGCGTGCTATATCCCGGCCCGGCGAGCTGCGTTCATTGACCCGCTTGTTGCAATTCGGGCGGATTGAACTCGTCGGCGCATTCGACTTGGTGCAACTTGTCCGATCTCCACTCGTATTCGTTCCATCAGAAGCCTGCGGGACCTGTCTGGGTCTGGATGCATGTGCCAGCGGGCAAATCGATGCCGGTTCTCCCGGCGCGACAACTCCGAACTGACGAGTACCGTCCGGTTGCACATTTTGTCGCCTAGCGCAAAGTAGCCGGCAGCACAATATTCGAGCTGAAGAGAACTGTGCGCCGCATTTGAATAACGAACGGCTGCGGCGCAGGGCTCCATCCCTCAACTCGCGGCCGACATCATGTCGAACAATCGCCTCCCAGCACTGCTTTCCGCTATAGTATGCGCGACAATTGCCGTGTCATCTGCGTACCCACAGCAACCGCTCCGGGTGGACTTGCTCATCCGCGGAGGCTCGGTCGTGGATGGAACCGGCAGCCCTGCTCGTGCCGCAGACGTCGCGATTCGAGGTGATCGCATTGTCTTTGTAGGCAACTCGTCGACCGCGCACGTCAGCGCCGCGCGTACCATCGACGCCACCGGGTTGATTGTCGCGCCCGGCTTCATCGACTCCCACACCCATGCAGAATCCGATCTCTCCAGCTCGGCGCGCCACGGTAACGTCAATTATCTGATGCAGGGCGTGACCACAGTCATGACTGGCAACGATGGATCCAGCCCGCTGGACGTAGGCAAGACGCTGGATACGTGGCAGCGACAGGGAATCGGCACGAACGCCGCGATGTTCATTGGTGAGGGATCGGTGCGACGACATGTGCTCGGAATGTCCGACGCCAAACCGACTCCCGCTCAGATGGATAGCATGCGGGCGCTGGTGGCACATGGAATGGATGGTGGTGCACTCGGCATGTCCACCGGATTGTACTACGCACCGGGCAGCTACGCATCTACAGACGAGGTGATCGATCTCGCAAAAGTCGCTGCGCAACGCGGCGGCATTTACGACACGCATTTGCGTGACGAAAGTTCGTACACCGTAGGACTTATCGGCGCTGTGAATGAAGCGATAAAGATCGGACGCGAAGCGCACATGCGAATCCATATATCGCACATCAAGGCGCTTGGTACGGATGTCTGGGGACAGAGCGATACGGTGATCGCGCTCATCAACAACGCGCGTGCAGCTGGCATCGATGTAGTCGCGTGCCAGTATCCATATACCGCGTCGGGTACGAGTGTCGGAGCGGCTCTTCTCCCCCGCTGGGCGGAGGAGGGAGGGCGCGATTCGTTGCTCGCGCGCATCGCCGACCCGGCGACGCATGCGCGACTGGTTGCGGACATGCAGAACAACCTGCGCCGACGCGGCGGAGCTGCGGCGCTGCTGATGACCACGGAACACGATACCGGCGCGACTGCAGGCTTGCGAGGGAAGACACTCGATCAGGCAGCGAAGGCGCACGATCGGTCGCCGATCGACGAAGCGATCGAAATATTGAAAAGTGGAGACTCCAGCGTAGCCTCGTTCAACATGAAGGACTCCGACATCGACAACTTCATGAAACAGCCGTGGGTGAGCACATGTTCCGACGGGTCGGAGGGCCACCCTCGCAAGTACGGGACGTTTCCAAAAAAACTGCGTGAATACGTGTACGAGCGCCACGTCCTTACGCTACCGCAGGCAGTCCACGTGAGCAGCGAGCTCACAGCGCAGACGCTTGGGCTCCAGAATCGTGGGACGATTGCGGTCGGGAACTACGCCGACGTAATAGTCTTCGACCCGAAGACCGTGTCAGACAAATCGACTTACGAACAGCCGACACTGCTGGCCGTCGGTATGCGCTACGTCCTCGTAAACGGTGTTCCTGCGGTTGATGGCGGGCGATATACCGGGGCGCTACCTGGCCGTGCGCTCAAGCATGTCCCGACTGCAGTTCCGTAAACCGTTCACCAGCTACGTCTCACACAAGGTTTGAATTCACGCCGATTGCGCACTGTGGTAGCCGAGTTGCTCGGATAGTGAATTCGCGGCTTTGACTACCGCCTCGCTGCAGAGTTTGAGTCTATTTGCTGGCACCCTGGAGATCGGCGCACCAATAGTGAGTGCGCCGACGACCAGCCCCGTATGGTTCCGAACCGGAGCGCCGACTGCAGCCAGGTCGTCTTCCATCTCTGCCCATGCGACCGAGTAGCCTTGTTCGCGAACGCGGGCCAGCTCGTCGAGAAAATTCTCCCGGGTGGTGATGGTTCGCGTGGTGAGCTTTGGCAATCGTGCTGGAAGTATGCGTGCGAGGTCTGCCGTTGTGTGCCAGGCGAGAAGCGACTTGCCGGCGGCAGTCGCATGAACTGGTAGCCGGCGTCCGACCCAGCCGGTATGCATGATGGGTCGTGGACTCTCAACCGCCGAAAGGTTCATTGCTGCTGAGCCTACCAGTATGGCGAGGTTGGCCGTCTCTCCGGTCGTGGATGCCAGCCACTGCAGTTCGGCGACCGCAAGGCGTTGGAGGCTGGTTGCGTCGCGGGCCAGTTCCCCGATGACCGCAAGCCGCGCGGACAGCCGGTACCGCAGCGAAACGGCGTCCCGATCGAGAAAGCCAGCGGACTCCATCGCGCTCAACCAACGCGACAGCGTCCCCTTTGAGAGTCCGAGTTGATTGGCCGCTTCGACGACTCCGATCTCGCGTACAGTGGGCGAAAACAACTCGAGGACACTCATGCTTTTTTTGAGCACGTGCCTCCCAGTGACAAGTAATCCAACTGCGCTTCAGGTCCTGAAACTCTCATTGAACACACCGTTTCGGTAAATGGATCCCCGGCGGCAACCTCGAGAACGGCGTCAAGTCGCGAAGTCCGGAAAAATCGGTCCTTGCGCGATTCACCAAGGTATATGATGTTAATGCCGCATCGAAAAGGAATAGAACAGGGTTGCAAAATCTGCAACCCCATCTATGCTTTTTCTTAGCATCAGGCCACGTACGAAGACACCTCTACTGCGGAGAAATGGTGTTCGTAGCCAGCCCTCGTGAAGCCCCCGGCATCCAATGCGCGGATCGCACCGCCCTGCTCGCTTTCTCTCAACAGGACATCTGACATGATTACTGATCAGCTTCGCGCTGTCTGTCGCGGCGCGTTCGGCGCAGCCGTGCTGCTCCTGTCGTTCGCTGGTGCGGCTGTCGCTCAGACGGGAACTCTTACGGGACACGTAACAGTTCAGGGCACTACGCAGCCGATTTCAGACGCGCATGTGACGGTAGCCGGAACCCGGCTTGGCGCATCGACCGACGCGAATGGTGCATACCGGATATCCGGTTTGGCGGCAGGCACGCACACGGTCCAGGCGCTCAGGATTGGGCATGCCGAGCAGAAACTGTCGGTGACGATCGTTGCAGGTCAGACGGCGACGCTTGATTTCGCGCTGGCCGCCGTCGCTACCAGACTCGAGGGTGTTGTCACAACGGTGACGGGCCAGCAGCGAAAGATCGAGGTAGGTAACGCAATCGCACAGATCGACGC
>CAJDVC010000099.1_pt1 | contig 15906 bp, 11 predicted proteins | sample 7391211 | NCBI WGS metagenome assembly CAJDVC01 (sample SAMEA7055683, study PRJEB34461) | soil metagenome | biome: terrestrial ecosystem; feature: Peninsula; material: soil | place: Antarctica | collected 2016 | reverse complement strand
GAAGCAGTCCTTCGTACCATTCTCGGGCGTGATGAAACCGAAGCCCTTCGCGTCGTTGAACCACTTTACAGTACCGGTCGTACGCATGCGTTTTCCTTTGCTTGTTTTGGTCGGGAAGGGTATGCCAATCGACCATGAGTAGTGTTCGTGAAAAGCGCCCTCACGAGGGGGATCCTTGCCCGGATCAGACTTTCGTCTGACTGCAACGCCGGACACCAAAAAGGAGCCTGCAATACCAGGCTCCAAGATGTATGGGAACTTGTCGTACACGAATGCACGCGTCGCACTAACTAATTTATGGGCCTGGCTGGAATGCGCAAGGCCCAATATCCAGGATCGAGGGAGGGGCCTCCGGCCTGAGCCGGACCCCCTCCCTCCCCTGCATCCCCTGGGACTCTAACGGCAAGTCCTACGGATTGCCGTCGTCGTTCCCCTCCTCGCTGAAGAAGCCACCGTTCGTATCGTCGTCCAGGCGTGCCGACCAGTGCCGCGCCCCCACGACCGCCACCACCCCGACCAAAGGATGGGTAGCTGCTACCCGGAATCCGGACCAATTGGGCAACCTCGCGCATGAGGGTCTGATCGATCGGCCCGGCCCCTGCGGCGCCACCCGCTGCGCCCCCGGCTCCTCTCCCGCCAGCGCGACCAGCTCCGGCCGCACCACCTGCTGCTCCGGCTGCTGCACCGGCTGCTCCGGCAGCACGAGGCATCGGGGACTCACCAGGCCGCTCCACAAATTCTCCGGCCGACGCCTGCCGACCGAACCCGAACCCGCCGCGACCGCCGCCAGCCCCCAGCAGCTGCTCCTTGATGCGTGCAAGCGACGCCGCATTGCCACCTGCCTTCGTCATCGAATCAATCACAAAATCGATGCGCGCGATGTAACGAACGCTGTCACGCCGTTGCGCTGGCGAAATCGGAACAGGAGCTGATCGCGTGCGGAAATCCCAGTAAACGCGGTTGATCTCTGTACGCGACTGGCGCGCACCGTCCACAATTGCGAGAGTGTCACCGGCCGCATTCGTTACCGTGAACTTGACGGTATCGCGCGTACCCGGCGCCAGACGATACGTGAACTGCGCACCGTAAGGAACACTCGTTCCCTCGAATAGCTTGTGCCCGGTCTCCTGTCCTTCAACCGGTGACTCGCCCCACTGGAACGCGGTCGATGGTGCGAAGAAATGTGTGCCGGTACCGCGGGCTGGTGCATCCTTCATCTGCTCCAGTGGATCAATGTCCACGACCCAGACGCTTCGTCCGTGCGTTGCTGCAATCAGCTCGTGATCGCGCGGCTGAATCTTGAGATCATAAACAGGCACCGTCGGCAAGCCAGTCATGAACCGCTGCCAGTGTGCACCGCGATCCATCGAAACGTATGCCGCTACGTCCGTTCCAAGGAACAGCAGATCGCGGTTGACAGGATCCTCGCGGATGACACGCACCCAGTTCGGTGCATCGGTCGGAATATTGTTCGCGATTGAGCGGAATGTCTTGCCGTAATCCGTAGTGACATAGACATAAGGCGTGAAGTCGTTCCGCTCGTGATTGTCGAACGTGATGTAGAACGTCGCAGAGTCGTACGCCGACGGCTCGATACGACTCACTTCAGTGCCCTTCGGAACTCCGGCAAAACGACCGGTCAGATTTTCCCACGTTGCGCCGTCGTTGCGAGTCAGCCAGACATTTCCGTCGTCAGTGCCGGCATACAGCAGGCCCGCACGCAGTGGAGACTCCGCCAGACTCGTTATGGTACCATAGGTCTCAGCACCGGTAGCATCAGTGGTAATGCCACCCGTCGTTGTCGTGCTGATCTTGATCTTGGTCGTGTCCTTGGTCGAGAGATCTGGCGAGATCGGGAACATGTGGTCGCCGCGATCGAGCGACTTGAGAACGCGATTGCCGCCCATGTAGATAGTGGACGACGCGTGTGGCGATATGAAATACGGGCTTTCCCAGTTAAACCGCATGTCGCTCTCGATCGAATCTTCGCGCTGTTGCGCGCGAAGCTCTGCGAGTCTGCGCTTCATCGGTGGCGTTTCGGGGCGGGTAGTATCGCCGCGCGTGACAACCAGCGAGTCTTCGAAGGCGAGATAATTGTCGCGATATGATGGCTTGCGAATCTGGCTGCGGGCACCGGTCGCATAATTCAACCGGCCTACTGCGCCGCCCTGTGACTCGGCATAAATCGTGTTGGGATCGGTCGGATCCTGCGCTGTATAGAATCCGTCGCCACCACCAACTACGAACCACATCGCGTTCGTAATTGAACCCTGCTTGCGGCGGCTGGGGCCACACCACGAGCCGTTGTCCTGCAATCCTCCGCACACACGATACGGTACCGCCATATCGAAGCTCACTGCGTAGAACTGCGCAATCGGCAAAGTGTTAATGAAATCGTAGTTACCGCCGCGGTCCCACGTCTGCGAGATGCCGCCATCGTCGCCGACGACGAAGTGTGCACCATCATTTGGATCGATCCACATCGCGTGGTGATCCACGTGAATACCGACAGTCGCGTTACGAACAGTCTTTCCGCCGTCGTCCGAGAAATTGACGGGAGTCGACGACCAGTACACGCGGTCCGGGTTCTGGGGATCGACGCGCACCTGTGAATAGTAGAATGGACGCACATCGTTATCGTTCATTTTCGTCCACGTCGCGCCTGCATCGCTGGATCTGTAGAGACCGTTGCCGAGCTTCTGGCGTCCCTTTGTGCTGGTGCTCTTCACGGCGTTCGGAAGAGAATCGGCTTCCACGAGTGCGTACACAATTTTGGGGTTGCTATGCGCGATTGCGATACCAATACGCCCCTTCGTTGTCGCAGGGAAACCGCCGCCTTTTACTTCCTTCCACGTCGCGCCAGCGTCAGTTGTCTTCCAGAGAGCGCTTCCTGGTCCGCCACTGTTCAGGAAGTACGGCCCGCGAACTCGCTCCCAGCTTGACGCGTATAGAGTGTTGTGATCCGATGGATCCATCGCGACGTCAACAAACCCTGCCTTGTCGCTGATGAACTTGCTGAGCGTCCAGGTCGCGCCGCCATCCGTGCTCTTGTACAGGCCGCGCTCCTTGTTAGGACCCCAGGCGTGACCCAGCGCCGCGACGTAGACAATGTTCGCATTCTGTGGATCGACGACGATCCGCCCAATCATTTCTGTCTCGCGAAGGCCTATGTACTTCCATGTGTGTCCACCGTCGATCGACTTGAACATGCCGGCGCCGGGAGTGATGGAATTACGAGAGTTTGCTTCACCCGTTCCCACATACACGACATTCGTGTCCGACGGTGCAATCGCTATGTCACCGATGGAACTCACCGGCTCATTCTGGAAGAGCGGCTCGAACGTGGTGCCCGCGTTCGTAGTCTTCCAGACTCCGCCGGCCGCACCGCCAACGTAGTACGTTCGCGACGGCGCGCCGATTCCAGCGATCGCTGTTACGCGGCCGTCAACATTTGCCGGGCCGATATTGCGCCATTTGAAACCGGCTAGTGACCCAGCGTCGAGCTCCGAAGCCGACGAGGCTGCCGTCGACTGGGCTTGAGCCGCCAGAGGAGCCGCAAGACCTGCGGCCGTGATTGGGAGAATCCGAAGCCATCGCGAGAGATGCATTGTCCGTCGAGTAGAAGGAATACCGCAGGGTGCACTCGACCAGCTAACCAGCCGGCGTGCGCTCCCCCTCGTCAACGAAAGTACGAAAGACCCTGCTGTTATGCTGTAAAGACGGTCAGCCAGGTCAACCACCGCGCCCGGATTGGGCTTAAACCGTCTCCGCCGCCTGGGCTGCCCGGTCCAGAGTACTTCTCACGGCCATAGCCAACTGGTCCCCCGTAAAGGGCTTCTCCAGAAGCGTGATCCCGAGTTCCGATACGCGGTGTTGCAGCATCATGTCCTCCGTGTAACCGGACATGAAAAGCACCTGCAGCCAGGGGTAAACCGGGAGAAGCTTCTCAACCAACTCGCGGCCGCTCATTCCGGGCATCACGACGTCAGTCAGCACAACATGTACATGGGTCGTCGTTGAGGCCAGCAATCCTATGGCCTCGGCGCCGCTGGGAGCGTCCAGCACAACATAGCCGCGACTCTCCAGAATACGCCTTGTCAGACGTCGGAGTGGCTCCTCGTCTTCAACGACGAGAACCGTTTCGTACCCTCGTGCCGCATCTGGCTCGATTGGTTCAACGGGCGGTACCGCCGTCAACTCCGCATGACGCGGGAATTTGAGACGGAACACGGTTCCGACCCCGAGCTCGCTCTCGACAATGATGTCGCCGCCGGACGCCTTCACGATCCCGTACACGGTGGACAGGCCAAGTCCGGTCCCCTTACCCTGCTCCTTCGTAGTGAAGAACGGCTCAAAGATGCGCGCTTGCGTCTGCTCGTCGAGACCAACCCCGGAATCCGCCACTGCGAGGGTGACAGATTCCATCGGAGACGCCGTCGCACCCTCGTTCGACTCGACCGACTGGATCCCGGTGCAAAGTCTTATTGTACCGCCGCCGGGCATCGCGTCACGCGCGTTGACCACGAGGTTGACCACAATCTGTTCCAGTTGTCCGCGATCAAGGTTGATCATCCCAATGTCGTCGGTGTACTCGGTGGCCAGTGTTGTGTCCTCGCCAATGAGGCGACGAAGCATTGTTTCCATGTCGCGTACAACCGCATTCAGGTCGAGCATCTGCGGCTTCACAAGTTGGCGACGGCTGAACGCCAGCAACTGACGCGTGAGCGTCGCTGCGCGGTTTGTCGCCGCCTTGATCTCCTTTACATCTGCGGATAGTGATGTCGACTGGCCACGCAGGTCGTGCAACAGAAAATCGCTGGACGCACCTATCACCGTAAGGAGATTATTGAAATCATGCGCGATGCCGCCTGCAAGCCGCCCGACCGCTTCCATCTTCTGCGCCTGACGAAATTCCTCTTCGAATTGCCGCTGGCGCGTCACATCACGAAGCACAGCGGTAAACAGCCCTTCCTTGCCGGTTCGCGCATAAGCCATTGAAATTTCTACCGGCACCTCATCGCCATCGGGCCGCACAATAAGTGTATCCCAGACTTCGGGGCTCGTAGCACCATTATGCGCCGAACGACGTGCGGCCAACATGTGTTCTTCGAATACAGCAACGCTGTTTCCGCTGACAACGCCGAGCACCCGTACCCCGGGCGTGGTCGTATCTTCCATTCCGAAAAGCCGCAGCGCAGCCGCGTTCAAATAAACGATGGATTCCTCGTCGTCGAATGAGACGACTGCGTCTGTCGCGGATCCTAGAATCCCTGCAAGCCGCGTTTCGCTTCGCTCGGACTCTACGCTTTGCCGATGCAGTTCATGAGTCGCGTTCTCCAGCTGGCGATTTGTCGCAGTCAATTCGTTTGCCTGGAACTGCAGCTCCAGCGCCTGGTTCTCCATCTCTGTCACCACGCGCTTGTACGCAGCGACACTCCGCGCGTACATGATGGTTACAACTATGGCAAGGAGAATGGCAAGCGCAACCGCGGCGCCGATCACGAGACGCAAGATTTTCTGCTGCGCGCGGATTCCTGCAACCGTACCCGAACCGGAGCGCTGAACCGTCGCAGATATCGCCGAGAGCAGCTGATCAATCTTGAGCCCGGATTGATTCGCTCGTTGGGATGCAATTGCACGATCACCGGGATTCGTTCGTTGGGGCAGCGGCGTGTTCACTCCGCCGTCGAGTTCGGCAATTCGCAGCCGCACGAAGTAGCCCAGCGAGTCGATGCGCGGGGCAATGTCCGAGTATGATGAGGCGTCGCTTCGAAGGCCGGCGAGCGAGCGGAGGGCCCCTTCCGCTGCCATAGTATAGGTTGCCGCGAACTGCGCGTCACCGGTCTCGGCGAGGTTCCGCGCGGCAACGCTGGCCTCGTTCATCCCGTTGCCCAGCGCGCGCACTTCTTCCATGACCGTCAGGCTGTGGCGGGACCGCTCAGTCGCGATTGTCGTCTGCGCGACGCTCTGGTATGCCAGCCACCCAGTGCCGCATACCATTATTGCCGACAGGTATGCAGCTAGGACACTGGACCGCAACGGCATTCGGAGCATGAGCGTGATCTTAGCGCTTGAGGCGCGATAGTGCTACCGTGCCGCCGATGAGGGTTTCGTTAGAATTACCCTGCCGCAGCAACCGTTGCCTGTACGCCACCGAACCTGCGATCCCGAGCATGGTACTCCCGGACTGCGGCTAGCAGGTCCGCTGGCGTGAACTCCGGCCACATCCGATCGGTAAAGTAAAGCTCGGCGTAGGCGCATTCCCAGAGAAGGAAATCGCTGAGCCGCTGCTCGCCACCTGTGCGTATCAGGAGGTCCACGTCGCGCACCGGGCCCGAGTGCGTCACCTCGTTCATCACGCGCACGAAGCTCTCACGCGTAACCGGACGTCCCGCACACTTCTCAACTGCCTGGACCATGGAATCGCGCGCGGAGTAGTCCAGCGCAATCCGAAGGTCCAGCCGTTTCCCGTCGCGAGTGGTTTCCTCAGCGGTCTCAGCAGTGCGTCGCAGCTCTGCGGGTATCCTGTCGCGCCGACCTACTATTCGCATCCTGACACCGTTTTGAACGCAGCGATCCATCTCCGACAGGAGGTAGCGCCGAAACAACCGCATCAACATGCTCACTTCACGTGTCGGACGCTTCCAGTTGTCGGCCGAAAACGCATACAGCGTGAGAGTCCCTATGCCGGCATCTTCCGCATTCTCAACGATGGTTCGTACAACACGCGCACCAACGACGTGACCGGAAGTGCGCGGCCGGCCGCGGGAGGTCGCCCAGCGACCGTTTCCATCCATGATGATCGCAACGTGGAGTTTACTGCAGTCTGGATCGCCAGGGTCGCCGCTCGCCAGGGAATTGGCTACGGCGCCATGGGTGTCTGAGTTGATTCGGGAGCGCACGAGTCAGCGGTCCCGCGTAGCGCGGATAAGAGCTTCCATGTGGTCAAGATATCGTTCTAGGGCTGAGCGCCCGTTTACAGTCAAGGAGTATTGTGTGTGTGGCACGCGACCTTCGAATGTCTTCGTGCACGTGATGTAATCGGCGTCCTCGAGTTTCCGAGCATGAACACTCAGGTTGCCATCGGTTGTCTGCATGAGTGCCTTGAGCTCGTTGAAACTCAAAACGTCGTTCACTGCAAGCGCGCTTACAATCCCAAGCCGTAGACGCTCATGAATGAGACGGTCAAACGCAGCTGGTACCTGATCGACCTTGCGACCATCGACGGGCGCAAGCGGAGTTGGGGCGACGTGCCCAACTCCAGTGTCGGAACCTGAATGATGGTTCGCGTGCGCATGCAACGCAGCATGAGACTGCGCCGGCGGGTTCGGACGTGTCTTCGAGCTTGCGCGATTGACTTTAGCCACCGTATCTCCGCGCAATAGGAATGCCGAACGCAATGTGAAACCCGCCAAATGCGATGGCGAGAATCCAGTCGTTCCAGCCGAGCGGCGTGAAGAGTGCCAACGCGCCCGCCGCGAGGAAGCAAACACCCATTACGGGAACGATCTCAACCGAGAACGCGCCGCCAGCCGCAACGGCTGCACCATATAGCAGAAGCCAGAGACCCGGTAGTACGGCCGTCAACCCAGCGCGATGGAGCACAATTGTGAGGATTGCGCCGGCAAGCAGCGGCGGCGAAACGGCGAGGACGAACTTTCGTCCGGGACCGGAAAGCAGAGGAATGCCAGCCGCTCTGGCCTTGGCCAGCATGGCCCAGAGCTGGATAACTATGCCAGCCGTGGCCAGTGCGAGCCAGACGTCCAGCCACCGTGCCGTGGTTGGCTGAGCCGACGCAATGAATGAGGCCCCAATCGCGAGGAAGCCGACGATGACCATTCCCCACCCCGAAACCGCGGTGAATGCACCGGCGTTTTCCATCGTGGAACGGATGAACGCCAGATTGTCCATCGCGCGCGCATGCAGCGCAGGCGGCTCGCCCGCCGCCTCATCGCGTATAGGAAGGATCTTCGGCATCGGGGTGAAGTTTCGTCTTGCGACTGCGATATGTCAAGTACTTTTTCTCATAAAGTAAACATCAAGTTCAAATAGCCGGCACGACGCAGCCGAGCCCAGCGTCGCGGACCGTAAACCCTATACGGAAATGGGGCCGGGCGCCGGGTCGCTGGCCGGAAAGCTCTGTTCAATTGTGCGGTCAAGCGACCGCTCCTCGATTGCATGCGCAATCGTGCTCACGAGAGTATCGCAAAAAATCGGGAGGTCACCGGGATTTCGACTCGTCACCAGCTTCTGATCCGAAATAACGGTGCGATCCGCCCATTCCCCTCCGGCGTTCCGGATGTCAGTCTGAAGACTCGGGTAGGAGGTGAGCGTTCGACCGCGCACGCAACCCGCCTCGACAAGCAACCATGGCCCGTGGCAGATGGCGCCCACCGGCTTGTCATACTCCATGAACGATCGGACAAACTCAACAGCAGCCGGATTCATCCGGAGCGTGTCGGGATTCTTCACGCCTCCGGGGAGTACCAGAGCGTCATAGTCGCGCGAGGATACGTCGGTAACCAGACGGTCGACCCTGAACTTGCCAGCTTTTTCACCCTTTGAAATCGACTGAATTTCGCCAAGCTGCAGAGATACCAGCTCGGCAGTGGCACCAGCGTCCGTGACCGCGGCCCACGGCTGCACAAATTCAGACTCATCCACCCCGTTCGTCGCGAGAAAGGCGACGCGGCGACCAGAAAGTGTTCCCGATGTCATATGTACAGCCTCACTGTAACGGACGATTTTCGGAGCAAATATATTCAGCTTTATACCATCACACTTCGTGCCATATTTGGTACATGCCGATAGTCCCGCTGTATGGCCACGAATCCGTCCGCCGACGGTTTCGCAGGATGATCGAAACAAAGTCGCTCCCCGGCTCAGTCCTGCTGGAGGGCCAGCGAGGTATCGGTAAGCAGAGACTCGCGCTCTGGTTGGCGCAGTTGCTCGTCTGCGAGCGTGATGAGAAGCCGTGCGGGGCTCAGCGATGCCAATGCGACGGTAGAAGACGTAATTGACGATCTCGCAGAAGGTAGCGCGGAGCGCCTCGACAAGCACGGACTGTACGCGCGCCCATCCGGTAGTGAAGCAATCTTCCTCATAACGACACTCACCGTCGTCGGGAAGGCCGCGATGTCCCCCGCAATGGGCCGCAGGAAGATCTTCATTGTAGGAGATGCGGAGCGGATGGTGGCGCAGGAAGGTTCGGATCAGGCCGCAAACGCATTTCTCAAATTGCTCGAAGAACCGCCAGACGACACCACGATCCTGCTCACATCCAGTGAACCGGGTGCGCTGCTTCCCACGGTGCGTTCACGCATCGTCGGTATCCGCTGCGCTCCGTTAGCCGATTCCGATGTGCTTGCTTTCGTTCGCAACCCCGACGTGAAATCGACGCTTGATGATCTGGCGCTGCCGCGCGGTGATGCGGAGCGCGTATCACTTGCGCGTGGCGCGCCCGGCGATCTGCTATCTGCTGCTGCGATCTCAGCAGCCCGATCGTCCGCTCTCAAATTGCTCGACGCATCGGCAACGCGTGAACCGACGCGATACGCGGCGGCACTCTCCTACGGATCGTCGGGCGCGCGCGGTGCATTCAGCGATATGCTGTCGGAGCTCAACGTACTCTTACGCGAGCGCGCAGAAACTGCCATCGCGGCTGGAGACTCGGCAGGTGCGTACGCCGCCGCCCGGGCTACCATCGCTGTAACAGAAGCTCAGGCGCGCGCCGATGGCAACGTGAGCCCGCAACTTACTGCCGCAGTACTGATGAACGCGCTCGAGGGAGTCCCCGCGTGAAGAATATCCGCCTCACACATACCGACGGCGCCGGCAAGGCTCACATGGTCGATGTGAGCAGCAAGACCCCGACGCGTCGTGAAGCGACTGCAAGCGGCAGCATCCGAATGACTCAAGACGCATTTGAAGCAATTCGAGACAACACACTTGCCAAGGGTGATGTACTTGGTGTTGCGCGGATCGCGGGGATCATGGCAGCGAAGCGTACGTCGGAGATTATTCCGCTATGTCACCCGATCGCGCTGTCACTGGTCGAAGTAGCGCTCTCGCTCGATGCGTCGATTCCAGGAGTTCACTGCGAAGCGACGGCGGTCGCAACTGGCGCGACCGGCGTCGAGATGGAGGCGATAGTTGCCGTAACGATCGCTCTCACGACCATCTACGACATGGCCAAAAGCGTGGATCGCTCGATGGTTATCCGCGACGTACGGTTGCTGAGAAAGAGCGGCGGAAAGTCCGGAGATTATTCGGCGGCAGCAACCACCGGTTGATTCCAGGCTCAGTTCGCTGCTCGCCTTAGTACTGCTCGGACACGTGCGACGAACCTCGCCGGATCCAGCGGCTTGCGCAGATAGTCATCCGCACCCGCGTTCATCAGTTCGATTTCGCTCTCTTCACAATCAGTGCCTGTAAGCACTACGATTGGTAGTCCCGATGTGGGTGGCGACGATCGCAGATGCCTGAGTACTTCAAGCCCATCAAGCCTCGGCATGCTTAGATCAAGCGTCATTAGAGAATACCGGGGATCCCGCGTCAGGACGTCGATAGCTGCCTGCCCGTCCGTTGCCTGGTCAACGGTGAATCCGGTTGCCTTGAGCACGCCAGTGGCCAGTTCACGCGTGACAGGGTCATCGTCAACGACCAGAATGCGCGGCCGATCAGACAAGCGTTCCGTCGAACTGTCGCCTTCGCCCAGAACACGCTCGACCTCCGCAAGCGTCGTATTGCCGACGACTACATGAGCGAGCGCAACGGCTTTTAGAGGCCGCATGCCGCTTCGCTCTGCCGCGCGTTGCAGTTCGACCGCGGTTGCATTTTTTGCCAGCTTTTCCTGAAAGTCCGAATCGTTCACGAGCACTTCGTCGAGCGGGATGCGGCCCAAGTAGCCCGTCTCTCCGCATTCTTTACATCCGACGGCGCGACGCGCCTGCTTCACGCCGAATGCACGTTCCAGGCGTATAGTTCCGGCGTCTCGTAGTTCTGGCTGTGGGATTGAGCACACACTGCACAATTTCCGGATCAATCGCTGACCGACTACGCCGCGCAGCGACGGAGCAAGCGCGGAACGGTCCAGTCCGAGGTCAAGCAGTCGCTGTACCGCGCCAACCGCATCGTTGGTATGAAGCGTCGAAAGCACCAGGTGCCCCGTGGAGGCAGCCTGCAACGCGATCTTTGCAGTTTCATCGTCGCGGATCTCACCGATAAAAACGACGTCGGGGTCCTGCCGCAGAATGGCACGGAGCGCTGACGCAAATGTCACATCGCGCTTGGGGTCTATCTGGATCTGCGTAACACCCGGCAGTTCGTATTCGACGGGATCTTCCACCGTCATGATGTTGATTGCCTGCGCGGCAAGCTCACGGACTCCGCCGTATAGCGTTGTCGTCTTCCCCGATCCCGTGGGACCCGTGACAATGACTATGCCTTCACGGAACGACAGCAGATACTTCAATCGTTGCAGTTCCTGATCGGCGATACCAAGATCATCGAGCGAGCGTGACGAATCAGGATTGAGAATACGAACGACCGCCTTCTCTGCCTCACGAGTCGGGACAGTTGAGATGCGCAGGTCAAACGTCCTTCCGCCAACTGAAATCCTGGTCCGGCCGTCCTGCGGACGCAATCGATCTGCGATGTCGAGCTTCGCGATGACCTTGATTCTCGAAACCACCCTCGTGAGCGCGACGAGCGGTAGCTGCATGTACTGCCGCATCACACCGTCGACTCTGAAGCGCACGATGCCTTGATGACGACCCGGCTCGAGGTGAATGTCGCTCGCGTTTGCCGCCACCGCGGCGTGCAGTATCATGTTCGTGAGTTGAATCACGGGCGCTGCTTCCGCCTCGCTCACCGCGACCTGATCCACAATCTCGCTCTCAACGACCTTCACGTCACTCAGTGTTGCATCCATGGAACGGAGCAACCCTTCCATCGCGAGTTCCGGCGAGTAGTGCGCATTAATAGCGTCCAGCAATGCCTGGTACCCGGCAACCTTTTGAACTACACGACGACCCGACGTGAACTGTACCGCCTGTTCAGCGTTGTAGTCGGTAGGATCGCTGGTGGCGATGACTATCTCGTTCTGGGTCTCGTGGATAGGCAATACATGATGCTTTCGGGCCAGCTTTTCCGGCACGAGCTTCACCGAGCGAGATTCGACCTCATCCAGCGGCGCAACATCGATTCGAAACAGAGCCGCAACATGGACGGCCAGGTCGGCCTCGGAAACTCCATACGCCTGAGTGACATTCCGCCACGCTGCTTCCAGCGAAACCGACGGGCCAAGCACGGGTTTTGTGCTCGCCTCATGGCCGCCTTTTCCGGCGGCGTTAATCAGCCAATTCATTTGTATCAAGATAAACCGCGCAACAAAAAGACACTGAGGGCATGTATATCAAGGATCGGCATTCAGATCGCAACCGTACAGAAGAACTTTTGTGCTCGGTCGAGCGTTCGGATGGGAGTAGGCCGTTGTCCTGAACGGCAAACCCCTCCGAACGCCGAGCAGCCTATCTCAGGAGCGAATAAACCGCGATTATCGCTGAGTTGTAGAGCCGAGCATAATCCCCGGGAAGACGCTCCAGGCTCTGCATGATTTCACGCTTGAGGTCCCGGACCACTGCGCGGGCCGCCTGATCATCCGCAAGCAGGTCCTCGGGCCGGCTATTTACACCATGAAGGACGTTCCACAGATGCCGAACGAGTTCGTTGACCTCCTGTACGCGCTCCGTGAGGACTGACGAGCCGGGATCAGGGAGTTGCGGTAGATCCGAATCGAGTCCACCCGTGTCTTTCATTGGAACAGACGATACGCGGACACTGCAGCAGAAGCAAGCCTTGGCGGAGGGACGAGATTGGCTTTTCGGCAGTACTAATGAAATGAGCGGGGTGGGAATCGAACCCACGACCTGAAGCTTAAAAGGCTCCTGCTCTAACCAACTGAGCTACCCGCCCGTCGGAGAAACCGTCCGAGCGAGGCAATTTAAGCGAATTTCCGGAAGGAGCAAAAAATCCGGGCTCAGCCGGATCAGTTGGCGCCGCTCAACGGTGGGTTTCGGTTGCGTGGCTCGCGAACATGACCTTCGGGATCATCACGTGTACTCCGACCGTGCCGTCCACGAGCTGAGTCACATCGACATCGCACGCAACGCTGGTAAGCATGTAGGCGTCGTCCTTGCTGAGGCCGCGACTCATCAGAAATTCAATTGCCTGACGCACGGCAGTCTTGGTGGCCACAACCAGATCCTTGTCGGTTGCCATGGCTATCCAGTGAGTCGGTGTTTCCCCGCGCGGCCACGACAGGTGCATGTCCTTCCGGAGGATTACCTGGAAAGTGCCTACGAGCGAGGTCTCGAGTGCGGTAATATCGACTTCACCGTTGCCCTGTCCTGCGTGTCCGTCACCGATCTCGAGAAGCGCACCGCGCGTAAAGACCGGGATGTAGAGAGTCGTTCCCGCTACGAGTTCCTTGTTGTCAAGATTGCCAGCATGAATGCCAGGCGGCGCGCTGTTGAGCCTCCCGAACGATGCCGGCGGAGCGACACCGATGCTGCCAAAAAATGGGTGGAGTGGAATGTCGATCCCATCGGCGAAATGCGCGAGCATCGTGCGCTTGTCGAGCGGAATAATGCGCATCCTGGAATAACCGAAGTCCTCCGGTAGAAAGCCACTCTTGCCACCGAACGCGTTGTACGCATACGGAATTGCGAGATCGATTTTCTGGATCCGGATCTCCAGCACGTCGCCCGAATCGGCTCCGTTTACGTAAATCGGGCCGGTCAGGATGTGGCCGCCGGGCCCCTTGTCCGTAACCTTGTCGTAGATGTCGCGCAGCGATTGTTCCACGTCTGCCGATGGAACGCCGGCGGCTTCGAGACGCTTGGGGCTGGACGTTATCAGCGTACCTACCACGATCTCATCACCAGAGTTGATGCGCAGAACTGGTTTTGCTGCTGCGTCGTAGTAACCCCACGCTACGGTCGTGGGGGTCGGCATGATCGTGTGTGTTGCAGCCGGCGCTTGCGCCGAAGCGTTCACAGCAGGCCATACGATGGCGTACGCCACCAGCATCAGTCGTCGGGACATGAGCGTCAATTAAAGGGACCGGCACGCTGTAACCAAGCCGTGACTGTCACAAGAATATCACTATTCCGGCCTTGCTGTTCGTGGAGTAGCCGGTGCCGCCTCTCCGCCGCGAGCCCTCGCTCTCAAGCCGCGCGCCAGATCTCTGACCCTGCTTGGCATTTCGTCGAAGTACGTGTAGAAAACCGGTGTGACGTACAGCGTTACAAGTTGGGAGAATGCGAGGCCGCCGACAACTGCGATGCCAAGCGGTCGCCTGGAATCGGCTCCAGCTCCTGTCCCGAGCGCGATTGGCAGCGTTGCCATGAGTGCGGCCATCGACGTCATCATGATCGGCCGGAATCGCACACCTGCCGCTTCCAGTATTGCATCTGCCGGGCTCTTGTGTTCTTTCCTTTCCGCCTCGATCGCAAAATCGATCATCATGATCGCGTTTTTCTTCACGATGCCGACCAGCAGGATGAGGCCGACAAAACCATACACGTCGAGCGGCATCCGGAACACGTAGAGCGACAGCAGTGCCCCGAAGGCAGCAAAGGGCAATCCGGTGAGAATCGTCAGCGGATGAATGAAGCTTTCGTAGAGAATGCCGAGCACCATGTAGATCACGAAGACTGCAAGGATCAGCAATCCAACGAGGCCCTGTTGACTCTGCTGAAAGGCCTGCGCCGTTCCGGAAAAGCTTGTGGTGATTCCAACGGGCAGAGTTGCGGCCGCCGCAGTCTGTATCGCTGCGGTTGCATCACCGAGCGCCGAGCCTTGCCGAGTGTCGAAGGAAATCGTGACCGAGGGCAACTGGCCTGAGTGATTGATCGCGAGTGGACCGATGCTCTGCGAAAGAGTCGCGACTGCACTCAACGGGACCAGCGCGCCGGTCGCAGCGGAGCGTACGTAAAGCATCTTGAGTGCGGGCAAATCCTCCTGAAACTGCGGCAGGAGTTCCATGATTACGAAGTACTCGTTATTCGGCGTGTAGATGTTCGACACCTGACGCGATCCATACGCATCATACAATGCTGTCTCTATGTCCTGTGCGGAGACACCTAGTGATGCCGCTCGATCACGATCGATGTTCACGTCGACCTGCGGATTTGCCAGCTGCAGATCGCTGGTGACATCCTGGAGCTGTGGGAGGTTGCGCATCCGCACCTCCATCCGTTCGGCGGCGCTGTCAAGCATCGTGATGTCGGGCCCCTGCAACGTGTACTGATACAGGCTCTTCGACGAGCGGGATCCGATCTGAATTGCCGGTGGCACCTGGAGGAACACGTTCATGCCCGGAACGCCGGTAAGCCTGGGCCGCAACTCGTTCACAACTTCGTCGGCACTGAGTCGGTGGCCGAATGGCTTCAGACTCATGAATATCCGACCCTGGTTGCCGCTACCTCTGCCATTCCCGACCGACGACATGAATCCATCGACGTTCGTATCTCTGGCGATGATGTCGGCGATCTGCTTTTCGTGGGTGACCATGTCGGGGAACGACGTTCCCTGTGCTGCTTCTGTCGTGGCAGAGATCTGCCCGGTGTCCTGTGTCGGGATGAAGCCCGTCGGTACGATCTTCGCCAGTACACCAGTTGCGACAAGGATCAGCAGGGAGAACATCAGCGCGGCGAACCGGTGGCGCATTACCCAGGCAAGACTACGCGCATATCCACCAGCAAGGCGTTCGTACGCACGTTCGGTCGCATTGAACATTCGACCGTGCTCATGCGATGGCGGCTTGAGGAACCTGCTCGACAACATCGGTGTGAGTGTGAGCGACACGAACCCGGACACAAGAATCGCCGCACCGATGGTCAC
>CAJDVC010000064.1_pt1 | contig 15969 bp, 14 predicted proteins | sample 7391211 | NCBI WGS metagenome assembly CAJDVC01 (sample SAMEA7055683, study PRJEB34461) | soil metagenome | biome: terrestrial ecosystem; feature: Peninsula; material: soil | place: Antarctica | collected 2016 | reverse complement strand
TCGTTCGGTCTGTACGAGTCGCCGGAATTCTTCACGCTATACAAGCCACTCGCGACGGCTCAGGCGCGCGACACAATTCACTTTGCCACGCTCGACATAGCGAGTGGGCGGCTAAGCAACCGAGCTTTCATGAAACCGACAGCCACGGAACTCGATGCTGATTTTTTCCGAATTGCTTTTGCTCATGTGACTCTCGACGATGCTGGGCGCATAATGAAGGTCGATGCGAGACAGACTACTGAGCGGACCCAGACAGTGCGATCCGATTACACGGACGTCGAGAGCGTTGCGCGACGTTTCGCGGCAGAAGACCGAAACGGCAAGGGACTTGGCGCCGCGTCGCCAGCGGCCGTAGAGCATGGGAAGGTTGGAGGCGCTCCCGTCGTTGTTTCGTATTCCAGCCCGCGCTTGCGGGGGCGAAAGATACTTGGGGGTGTCGTGCCGTATGCCGAGGTGTGGCGGACCGGCGCGAACGAAGCAACGACGCTGTTCTCGCAAACCGGGCTTGATATTGGCGGTAAAGCCATTCCCGCCGGCGTCTACAGCATTTGGACTCTACCAAGGAGCGACGGCACCGTAGATCTCATCGTCAACAGCCAGCACGGGCAGTGGGGAACGGACTACGACGGCACTCATGATTTCGCCAGGATCCCCATGCGTGTATCAACAGCCGCCGCTCCACGGGAGGATTTCAACATTTCGATTGGAGATACAGTCCCGCAATCACTAATCATCACATGGGACAGGTTCGTCTGGAGTGTGCCGATATCGCTCGTTAAATAGTATTTGCCTCACGCCTCTCAGGAGGCGAAGCGATATCCAGCTTTCCGCGCTGTGAGAATATGTTGCGGGGATGCCGCATCGTCCTCGAGTTTATGACGCAGGCGCGCAACGTGCTGGTCTACGGTGCGCGAGGTCAAACCGGGGACGTAGTGCCACACCTCGTCCATCACAAGTTCACGCGAAATGATTGCACCGTCGGCCTTGATGAGGAAGACGAGCAGTTCGTACTCACGTGGTGTGAGTTCGACCGGTATGCCTTCTCGCTTGACTGTGCGAGTGCGAGGATCGACTACGACAGAGCCAAACCGCATAAGCTTTTCTGCATTTGACGCGCGGGACGTGTTGTCTGATCGCAGGTCCAGATGGGATTGCCGCTGCGCCTCGGTGCGTCGCAACATGGCCTCCGCGCGCGCGAGCAGCTCGAGGATTCCGACTGGTTTGACTACATAGTCGTCCGCTCCGCTGCGAAAGCCCTGTACCTTATCAACTTCCGCATCCCGTGCCGACAGGATGAGCACCCCGGAATCTCCACCATCGGCACGGTAGCGACGCAGGACCTCAAAACCATTCACCTTTGGCAGCATGAGGTCGAGGATGATTAGGTCAGGACGGTTCGATTCGAGCCACTCGAGTGCGGCCTCTCCGTCGGCGACCCAGTGAACACGGTAGCCTTCGAATTCGAAACTCGTACTCAGCCCGAGTGCCAGCGTTTCGCTGTCTTCGACTATAAGGACGCTCCGCGCCGATCTGGCGGCATCCTCTTGTGTATCGTCGCTCATTCGGAGTCTCCATTCCAACGAGGAAGAAATATTGATATTCTCGCGCCTCCCGAGGCGGTGTCGTATATCTCGGCGCGGCCCTTCATTTGATCCACGAGTTCACGCACAATAGTGAGTCCAATTCCCGTGCCAGCGGTCGCATCGCCAGGAGTATCGAGTCTCACGAATGGGCGCCACACACGATCCCGATCCTTGCGAGGTATCCCCGGTCCTGAATCCTCGACCCATATCTGGACTTCGGTCCCATCCGTTCGTACCCCTATCCAGATAGTCTGGCCATTGGGCCCGTACTTGACCGCATTGTCCACGAGGTTTACCAGTACCTGCTGCAACGACTCCGGATCGGCCGCGGCCAAAGCTGGAACAGCGTCCACTTCAATCGTCATGGAACGTGCCTGCGCAAGCGGGCCGCATAACGCGGCAGCGCGAGACGCGATCGCAGCTGCGTCCACAGCGGTGACGACGATCCGCGGTCGGTTTGTTCGTACCACGCCCAGGACGTTGTCTGCAAGCCGGATGAGGCGATGCGTCTCGGTTTCGATTACTTCAATTGCCTTGTCCCGTTCCTCTTCGGTGCGCGCTCGCTTGAGTCGAAGAATCTGGACAAACAGAAGGATATGTTGCAACGGGGTGCGCAATTCGTGCGAGACATTCGCGAGGAACATCTCACGTGATTCGACCAGCTTGAATTCGCGTCGCAACATCGCGAGCGTGGCAAGTGCCAGGATGATGCTGCCAACCAGCACAAAAAACGAATTTGGTATCCGCGACGGAGGCATGCCGCCGACCACAAGCCGCTCAGCGACACGCGGACGCAGTCCGATCTTGACGATCATGTCGCTTATTGGCGCGATCGTGTCTGTACCGGTGGCGACAACCGTGCCGCGGCGAGCGGGTGCGACATATAGCGGCCTGCCGTGCGCATCGGTCACGCTCAATGTCATGATGGAGTCGACCGGCATCCCTTCTGTAAGGAATGGCGGGACTATCCGCGCGACGCGATGCACCACCATGAAGTCCCACACATCGTACGTCCCGTAACAGGAACGATACCCGTACACAGCCAGAACACGTCCCGTCGAGTCTCGTACCGGAGAGTACGCAATAGCCTCCGGGACTTTCGATTGAAGGAAGAGATATCCGAAGTGCCACATCGCGACCGGTGGCGAGACCGCCAGTTTCGGAATGGAGTCGCGTATCAGATGCATGGCTTCGGCAGACGGTGTGCCTCCAACGACGCTGAGTGCGCCGGACGGGAGGTCGAGTCTGAACCGATAGATCGGGAACGACTTCGAATGCGCACAGGCCTCGCCCGTGTCCGGGATTGCGGGTATCACAGTAACCGGCGGAAGCGGCCCGGACCACGGATCATCGGGGCCAAGCTTGACGAAAGCCTGCAGGACGGTTCGTTCGCGCGCCATGAGATACACGCGAGTCGAGAATAGATAGCTCGCGAAGTGCGCGTAGGCATCGAGTGTCCGTTGTGCAGCGACACGTTGCTCGCGTGCCGCACGGAAGGCGTCACGAAGAGCAAGTGCGGCTCCGCCCACGATCATCGCGAGTGTCACTCCCACGAGGATCGTCCGAAGTCCTTTAAGTCGCGGCCGGGCGGTTACAAACATGGGATGGGACGATTGGCTCCATGATTATAGCATCGTCCGGCGCAAATCGCCCTCAGAAGACTGTATCCAATTGGTTCCGGAGTATTGCGGAGTGTCAAGATCAGTACAGCCGGACTCTGTGATCAGGCGCTCTCCGTCAGGCAGGACTCCTCAGCCGATGTTACTGAACGAGTCTGCTGCGGCCGCAAGAGTCAGTGCAATCTCCGCCTCGCCATGGGCGGTGGATACAAACCAGGTCTCGAAGGCGGACGGCGGCGTTGACACACCACACTGCAGCATGGAATGAAAGAACGATGCATACCGTTTTGTGTCGGACGCGCGCGCTGTTGCGTAGTCTGTAACGGGCGCCTCGGAGAAGAACGGAGTCAGCATCGTTCCGATGTGCGGCACTTGTATGCTTACGCCGGTGCTCCGTGCGGCGTCCTCCAGTCCCTCGGCCAACGCAGAAGTCGCATCGGCTGCCTTGCGCCAGACGGCAGACCGCCACCAATGACCTTTCCGAGTGTCGTGAGATCGGGCCTGATACCGAACAGACCCTGTGCACCGCCAGGGTGAACACGAAAGCCGGTCATCACTTCATCAAAGATTAGAATTGAATCGTATGCCGTAGTCTGCCATCGAAGTGCCTCAAGGAACCCTGGGGCGGGCGGCACAACTCCCATGTTACCAGCGACAGGCTCGACAATCACCGCAGCGATATTGTCGCCGTGTTCTGCGAACACTTCGCGCACTGCTTCGATGTCGTTGTATGGTACCACGATTGTATCCGCTGCGGCACCTGCTGGCACACCGGGCGAGTCTGGCAGGCCGAGCGTGGCAACACCAGAGCCGGCGCGCGCCAGTACCGCGTCTGAATGTCCGTGATAGTTGCCGTCGAACTTGACAATCAGATTACGACTGGTTGCGGCGCGTGCGAGCCGGATCGCACTCATCACCGCTTCCGTCCCGGACGTCACGAAACGCATGACCTGCATCGACGGAACAAATTGCTGTACCAGTTTGGCCAGTTCAGTTTCCTGCGTGCTGGGTGCGCCGAAGCTCGTGCCATTTGCGACTGCTCGAGCGATCGCCGTCCTGACGCACTGCGGCGAGTGGCCAAGGATATGCGGGCCGTAAGCCAGAACGTAGTCTACGAGACGGTTTCCATCCGCGTCCACGACCCACGCGCCTTCCCCGCGAACGATGAATCGTGGCGTGCCGCCGACCCCGTTGAAGGCCCGGACTGGTGAACTGACGCCGCCGGGGAAGTAGTGTTTCGCGGCTTCGTAAAGCCGAGCAGACTCAGTGGTTGGTACTTCCGTACGACTTGCGGTCATGCCGCAGCCTCCGTTGATCTGGCAAGAAGATATGAGACAACGCTCTCCGCCGCTCTCTCGCCAGAAAGAATGCAGTCGGGAATCCCGACGCCATGAAATGCGGAACCGGCCACGAACATACCGGGCGTCGAGTGAAGGTGGCTGTCCAGCGCACGAACCGCGGCCGCGTGCGTGGGGGTGTACAAGGGGATCCCCGACTTCCAGCGGTAGACGCGCGCGAACAACGGCGGAGCGGAAATTCCAAGTACAGCATCGACCTCGTTTCGCATCAAAGCGGCAGGGTCGTCAACATCGCCACGAACATAGCAGCGGATTAGTGCAATATTACCCGGTGCGTGGGATGGATTCTTCGCGGATGTAAATGTACATGCGCTCACAGAGGTAGCTGTGTCCGCGACGAGATAGCCGGTTGCGTTCAGAGAATGTGGAACTTCGCCGCGCCGCCATGCCATGGTGACAGTCGTAGTGAGCGGATACTCGAGCGCGCGGAGAGTGGACGCCAGTTCAGTGGCGATCCCTGGAATGAGTGTGGCAGCAGCGCTGGCAGGTGTCGCGAGGACAACCGCATCAGCCATCAGCGATCGCGCGTCTGCAAGCCGAACTTTCCAATTCTGACCGTCTCTCGCCAACGCCTCGGCGCGCGTGCTCCGCAACACTTCGACATCACCAAGGGCGCCGCAAGCGAGATCCACGAGTTCGCGCACGCCTCGCGGAAACGTGAGGAGCTCTCCGGTAAAGGTTGCAGGGAGGCGGTGCAGATATCCGTCGCGCAATTCGTACGTAGCAAGCCCGTTCGGATTCGCTCGGATCGTATGCGAAGCAAGATCGAGCGATGCGAACAGGTGTGTCGTGCGCAGTTTGTCGCCGACGCAGACATCGGCACCGCCGTCGATCACGCAACCGTCAACAATGTCGCCGACAATCTTGCCGCCCAGGTTTTCGTTGGCCTCAACGACTGTAATTCCTGCACCTGGTGCCAGGGCGCGAAGACGCAGGGCGGATGCGAGACCGGCAATGCCACCGCCAATGACGACGATCCTCGTACGGACGTCCGGCTGCGGCGTCGATTCCATCACATCCAGCCCGCTGATCGCGCCCGATCGGATATGATCGACGCCATCTGCTCGATGAAGCGCGGGTCATCGTTGAGTGATGGTGGCCGTTCAAGGCGCATTCCAAGTTTGCGAGCGACACGCTGTGCATCGATGTCGATGTCGAAGAGGATCTCAACATGATCGCTCACGAAACCGACCGGCACGCTTACAACGTTCCGGATACCGCGCTGGGCAAGCGCCGCGAGATGATCAGGATACGTCGGCCCGAGCCACGGTTCGGGACTGCGACCAGCAGACTGGTAGCTCCACGACCATGAGTCAGGCGCGAGCCCCGCGCGAGCCGCAACAAGAGTTGCCGTCTCGTGTACCTGCGCATCGTACGGATCTCCCGCGCGAATGATGCGCTCTGGAAGGCTGTGTGCGCTGAAGATTACATGCACTGACTGACGCTCGTCTTCCGGCCACCTTGCCGTTGCAATGCGCACTCGATCAGCTAGCGCATCGATCAAACCAGGGGCAGTGTGATAGCTGTCGACATGTGCGAAGTCGATCGACGCACGGTACATATCGAGACCGTCTGCGATTCTGCCCTGATATTTTGCGATGCTCATGCCGCTGTAGTGAGGGGCAAGTACAACGCTCACGGCTCTGGTGATACCATCAGCGGCCATGCATCCAACCGTATCCTCGATCCACGGGGCCCAGTGGCGCATTCCGACATAGATCCGGAACGGTGGTTTGCTACCAGCTTCGTTCAGTTCGCGCTCCACACCCTGTGTCTGCAACTGCGTGAGTTCCGCAATCGGGGATCGGCCGCCGATCGCTTCGTAATTGCGCGTGATTTCCTGGAGTACGGCCGGGGTAGTGGGTCGACCATCGCGAATGTCGGCCAGGTACCCGGGTATTTCAGCTAGCGACGTCGGTCCGCCATACGCCATCATTAGGACGCCGATCGGCGGCGACGCTGACTTGCTATTCATGGCCGCGGATAGCTGACTTCTCGTGGACATAGTCGACCAGTCGGCGAACGATGTCCACAGGTGTGGACGGAAGAATCCCGTGTCCAAGGTTGAAGATGTGCCCCGGATTCGGTCCCGCGCGCCGCAACACGTCGTCCACCTGGCCCTTCAATTCGCGCCAGGGAGCAAGCAGTGCGATCGGATCGAGGTTCCCCATTATCGCGTGCGTCGTGCCGAGTCGGGAACGCACCGCATCGAGCGGAGTCCGCCAGTCAATGCCGACAACGTCGCCACCGCATCCGGCAACGTCATCAATGTATGCACCGGTACCGGTGCTGAAGTTGATTACAGGCACTCCGGCGGCAGACAGTGCGCTGAACAGTTTCACGTTGTACGGTCGCACGAATCTGTTATAGTCGTACGGGCCGAGCGCGCCGGCCCAGGAGTCGAATACCTGGAGAACGTCGGCACCGGCACGGGCCTGCGCGAGCAGATAGTCGCTCAATACGGTGACAAGGCGTCGCATCAATCTGCTCCATGCCGCAGGCTCTGCATACATGAAAGCCTTTGCTGTTTCGTATCGTTGCGATCCTCCTCCTTCAATTGCGTAGCATGCGAGTGTGAACGGCGCACCGGCAAAGCCTATCAAGGGCATGCTGGACGGAAGAGCGGCACGCACGAGGCGTATCGCGTCGAGCGTACCGCGCAACGTCTGCTCAGCGGGTGGAGTGCCCAGCATGTCGACATCGTGCGGGGCGCGCACAGGGTTGGCAATACGAGGCCCGGTCCCGGAAATGAAGTCGAGGTCCAGTCCCATGCCAACGAGGGGAGGAAGAATGTCCGAAAATATTATTGCAGCGTCGACACCGAGCGAGGCAACCGGTTGCAACGTGATCTCCGCGGCCACCGCTGGATCGTTGATCGCCTCCAGCATTGACTGGCGTGCGCGTATTGCGCGATACTCCGGCATGTACCTGCCGGCCTGACGCATAAGCCAGATGGGTGTATGCGGCACGACCTCACGGCGACATGCCTTTACAAGAATCGAGTCGGCGGCGACACTCCGGGACGGTGCATGGTGTGCTTGCCGACCCGGTGATGAGTGATGAGCCGTGGGATGGAGAGTCTCCACCGTCAAGCCTTGAGCCAACGGGCGGCGTCCGCAGCGTGATACGTGATCACAAGGTCCGCACCTGCGCGCCTCATTGACGTGAGGGACTCAAGTACGATAGCTCGCTCATCTATCCAGCCTGCCGCTGCCGCCGCCTTTACCATCGAGTATTCACCGCTCACGTTGTATGCGACAAGAGGTATTCCGGGGTGGGCCGCGTGCACTGCGCTCACGATGTCGAGATATGCCAGAGCTGGCTTGACCATGAGAAAATCGGCGCCTTCATCCACATCGAGTTGCGCTTCACGCAACGCGACACCGCGATTCGCCGGGTCGAGCTGATGCGTGCGTCGATCGCCAAAACTCGGTGCGCCACCTGCAGCTTCGCGAAACGGACCGTAGAATGCTGAAGCGTACTTCACGGCGTACGCCATGATTCCAACACGTTGATGTCCGGCGCCGTCCAGCGAATCACGAATTGCGCCCACTGCGCCATCAATCATCCCACTTGGTGCGACAATATCTGCACCCGCTTCGGCATGCGACACTGCGATCCGCCGGAGGGCTTCCAGCGTTTCGTCATTCTGGAGGAAGTGCTTGTCGTCGAGAATGCCACAGTGGCCGTGCGATGTGTATTCGCACATGCAGACGTCCGTTATCACTACAAGCTCAGGCACGCGTGCCCTGAGTGCATTCACCGCCAGTTGCACAGCGCCGACTTCAGAATAGCTCTCCTTCCCGGATGGGTCCTTCCGATCAGGGTCCGGAACGCCAAACAGGATCACCGACTGGATTCCGAGCGCGACCAAGTCCTGCGCAACCTGCACCACTCTGTCGACGGAGACGCGACTGATTCCGGGCATGGACTGAATGGGTTGCGCGACCTGGACCCCGTCGGTGACGAACAGTGGCGCTATAAGATGTTCGGGTGCCAGCGAAGTTTCCCGCACCATCGCACGCAAGGCGCGTGTCGCTCGAAGTCGCCGCAAGCGCACGGCAGGGTACTGCCCACGTGTACTCACTTATGCGCGTGTGAAGTTGAGCGGCCGGACCGCGGGGGTCGACTCCGGTGTAAGCGCGTCACTTAATGCGTTGACGAGCCCTTCAAGTGTGAAGATGCCCGCGACCGCTGCAACCTTGAGGCCGGCGGCGCGCGCGGCTTCTGCGGTTACTGGGCCGATGCACACAACGCTGGGGCGCGTTGCCGTGCCGAATGACGCGACAAATGCCCGAACAGCCGACGGGCTCGTGAATGTGATCGCGTCGGCGTCGAGAATGCATTCTCGCGCATGTTCAGGAACCGTTAGCGCCACAGTGTCGTAGAGGATCTGATCGGTGACCGTAGCGCCACGTGCGCGTAGCGTCGCAGCCAGTACAGATCGCGCGCCCGCGGCGCGAGGCCACAGAATTGACTTGCCACTCACGTCGCCGAGCGCGTCTGCAAGTGACTCGGCGACAAACTCGGGGGCGACAAGCGCGGAAGTCGCACCAAGATTGGCGACCGCGCGTGCCGTTGCAGGACCAACTGCCGCAATCCCACGGTGAAGGCAAAACTCTCTTTGCTCCGGGTCGCTCAGACGTGCCCAGAATATTCGGACACCATTTGCGCTTGTAAACGCGATCCAGTCGAAGTCGCGAACAGAATGGTCCGTGGCAGAAACATCCCTGGCCAGCGGGTCTATTCCGATAAGCGGTACCACAAACGGTTCAGCTCCAGCCGCGCGCAGAGCGGTTGCGAGAGGTCCGTCGTGCGGCTCAAACCGTGTTACGACGATCCGCCGTCCCGCGAGCGTCCGTATCATTTCGCCAGTGCGCGACGCGAAGTCGCCATTTCCGCGTCAACAACGTTGTGCAGTTCAATGTCGTCAATGTCGGCGAGCACCGCGAGCGCGAACGCGTCATCCGCGCGGCACTGAACGGCAAGGGCGCCCTGACCGGCCGCTGGCGGCATTGTAGCGAGATCGAATATTTCGGTGATATGTTCGAGGAGGTCGAGGCGGCGCAGTCCGGCCAGTGCGAGCAGTGCAGCGTCATACTGTCCCGCAAGCACCATGGCGACGCGAGCATCGACGGCTCCGCGAATCGGTCGAACACGAAGATCCGGCCGAAGGGCAAGCACCGCAGCCGCACGACGTTCACTGGATGTTCCGACTACCGCGCCGGTCTTTAGTTCACGCAGCTTGCGGGGTTGCGCACACACAAGTGCTTCGCGTGGGTCAGCGCGCAATGGCACCGCCGCGACGATCAATCCGGGTGTGCTATCTGGCGGAAGATCCTTGTATGAATGTACCGCTGCATCAATCTCACCCGCCGCGAGCGCGGTCTCGATGGAATCCGTGAACGCATCAAGGGCCAGTTGGGGAGCGGGCACCTCCAGCATCTTGTCGCCTGAGGATTCGTATTGGACGATCGCTACTTCGACATCCGGGCGCGCAGATCCTAATAGATCACAAACCATTTGTGTCTGTCGCAGCGCCAGCGTCGACTGCCGTGTCCCGATTCGGAAGGGGCGCCTGCTCATACTGCCATTGCCGTTGTCGCGTTCGTGTGTCGGGGCGTAGTCGCGGGAGATCGGCGTGCGAGGCGAGACTGCAACAGCAGAACTTCTTCATCGATGATGCGCTCGACTGTTGGCGCCACGCGACGCCGTTCCGCGTGCGCCGCGCACACATACGGACCGAGATCATCGATACCGATTAGTTGCACGCCTGCGATATGCCTTACACCGACGTCGATATTGCGGGGTAGCGAGACATCGATGAATGTGAGCGGCCGTGACGCGCGGTGCTTCAGCGCTGCCACGACAATGTCGCGGTCAATGAGGGCCTGCGTCGCGCGTGTAGCCGCAATTACTATGTCGGCGTCGCGCAACAGCGCCGGTAGCCGGTCGAGCGGCCACACTTCGGCGCCGTGCTGGGTACCCATCTCCAATGCAGTTTCGACCGACCGGTTCGCGATCGTGACGCGAGCTGGGGCGTGAGCTGCCAGCGATCGTAATGCGAGTTCAGCGATCTCGCCGGCGCCGATGATGATCACGTTGCGTCCGGCAAGGCCATGAGCTGCTACGTCGGCGGCGTCGACCGCGGCCGATCCGAGGCTCGCAGCCTGCAGTCGTCCCCAGACTACACCTCGCGCACGTTCGCCCGCATGCACCGCGCCCTTGAACGCGAGCTTGAGCAAGGGCGACGCTGCGTGAACGGCGACCGAGTGGCGCAGCGAACTGGCGACCTGCGACACGATCTGTGCTTCGCCGAGTACCACGGAATCGAGCCCCGCCGCGACCCGGAACAGATGGCGCACGGCATCGAAGCCGGACAATCCGTACGAGTGCGCCGCGATTTTTTGTGCGTCAAGGCCCGTGTGCGCGCACCACCATTCCAGAAGCGTCGCGGTAAAATCTGTTTCCGGGAGCGGCAATTCCGAATAGAGCTCCGTGCGATGGCACGTAGACACAATCACCAGCCGCTCGATGTGCGGGTCGTGCCTGGCGGAGGAGAGCGACGTGCGAAGATGGGCTGCCGAGAATCCGGCGCGCTCTCGTATCTCCGGACTAGCCGTTCTGTGGCTTATTCCGAGGCAATTGAGTCTCAAGCCAGGTTCGACGGCTGATGTGTTGACCAAGGGCCTACTGATGCAGGTGAAACGAGGAGGTGTGCCGAAACTTGTCAGCTAAGCTGGCTCTACGGTATCCGGGCGACTACGGACTCCGGTCGCCTCGATTGTGGGGAGATTGAGGGGTCTGACCATGTCTCCCGAGCTCCGCTCGGGAATCACCGGATAACGCAATATACGTCGTGGCTCAGGCTTGACCCGCCCTACTCCGGGCGCGGCTGCGGTCGCCGGCGAGACTAGACGGCGCGTCCCATCGCTTCGCTCTTCAGTTGCTGCTGAAGAGCGCGTCGTGCCTCATCAATAACCGCTCGAGTGCGATCCCGGAGTTCGGGCAGATTCGCGGTTGTGAGGCCGGTCGTTGGGATAGGCTCCAACACGGCGCAGATAGCGTTCGCGCGTCGGAAGCTGAAAGAGCCTTTCGCCATTGCATCGCGCGTTCCCGCGATTGCGATGGGAACAATTGGCGTACCGGTCGTGATCGCCAGTTGAAAGGCACCGTCCTTGAACGGAAGGAGTTCGTCTGTGCGCGACCGCGTCCCCTCTGGAAAAATCATAACAGAGACTCGCTTGGAGAGGCGGTCCCGGCATGCTTCGAGTGCTTGCTGAGCGCTACCGCGACTCCCGCGGTTGATTGGAATGTCACCTGCCATTCGCATCATCCAGCCCATGACGGGAATCCGGAAGATCGTATCCTTGGCGAGCCATTTCATTTCCCATTTGAGATGGGAAACAAGAAAAATGTCCGCGTAGCTCTCGTGATTCGCCACGACGACATACGGGCGTCGTGGGTCCTTGATCGGAACGCCGCTTGTGCGAAAATGCCAGTATGGATTGAGCCACGTTCCCGCGACGGCGAGGTGCCTGAAGGCTCGGCCGGCTGCGTAGCGTCCCCGATCGAAAGGCGCCGTGCACAGCCAGACGATCGAGACATAGAGGAATCCTATCAGGACGACGAGAACGGTCTCCGTCCAAACCCAGGCATTTACAAGACGTTGCATGCGGGGAATTTGTCAGACACTCGCTGCAGAGGTAAGTCTCATCTGGCCGCTGTTTAAGCCGGCCGCCGGGACAGCAGTCAGTCCAGTTCCTCCAGTGCACGCGCGATCGCTGCCGCAACGCGCGCATTGTTCTTTACCAGCGCGATATTGGCGGCAAGGCTGCGTCCCCCAGTCAACTCGACTATCCTGCCAAGCAGGAAAGGTGTCGCTTCCTTCCCAGAAATCCCACGTGTTGACATCTCACGCAGGGCTTCACGGATTATCGGGTCTATCTCCGACGCCGGGATCTCGGATTCCACGGGGATGGGGTTCGCGATCACTGCGCCTCCCGTCAGCCCCAGATCCCATTTCGCACGGAGTATTCGCGCGACGTCATCCGCGCTGTCGGATCGGAGCGGAGCAGGAAAGCCGCTCGTGCGGGAAAAGAACGCCGGGAAATCCGACGTGCCAAACGCAATAACTGGTACGCCAAGTGTTTCGAGCTTCTCAAGCGTCAGTCCGATGTCAAGAATGCTCTTTACGCCGGCGCTCACGACCGCGACGCTTGTCTTCGCCAGCTCCGTCAGATCCGCGCTGATATCGAACGATTCAGCTCCGCCGCGGTGGACACCACCCGTTCCCCCCGTGGCGAACACGCGGATTCCAGCCAACGCCGCAATTCGCATCGTCGTTGCGACAGTGGTCGCGCCGTGCTGCTTCATCGCGACCGTTGTCGGCAGGTCGCGTATGCTGATCTTGTTCACCTCGGTGCTCGTACCAAGCAACTCGAGTTCGTCGACGGTGAGGCCGACCTTGAGCATGCCATGCAGAACGGCGATCGTCGCCGGTACGGCGCCCGCCTCACGAATTATTGCTTCGACTTCGCGGGCGGTCGCCACGTTTTGCGGGTACGGCATTCCGTGACTGATGATCGTGCTCTCGAGTGCGACGACCGGAGCCCCACGCTCCAGGGCGCCATGGACTTCCTCGTTGTATTCGAGATACGGAACCACCGGAGCTCCCTTCATCATGGAAAGCTACCCAAGTCGGACCTCCGACGTCGCGTCGGCTCTGGCCAGCAACGCGGCCAGATTCATCGACGGATTGACAGTCTCCGCGGATTCGATCGTGATCGCGGCGGCAGCTCGCCCAAGACGCACAGCGGCGAACTCGTCCAGCCCGCGCAGGAGGCCGGTGATATAGCCGGCGAGCATCGCATCGCCGGCGCCCGTCGCATCGACAAGCGTAGCGGGCAGTGCCGCAATCATCTCGACTCGCTGAGTGCCGTCCTTCAGAACGCTGAGGAAGCTTCCGCTGGGCCCGAGACTGATCCACACATTCCGCACGTTTGCTGCATGGAGTTGCGCTGCTGCGGCGCAAAGCTCAGCACGACCTGAACCGCTCGCGCCGGTGATCTCAAACATCTCGTCCAGATTCGGTGTGATCGTGTGGAGTGGCAGGCCAGCTGCGAGTATCGCCGATATCGAAGCCACCTTGGGTACGCTGACCGGGTCGATGATCACGGGCACATCATTGTCTGCGGCAAGCTCTACGGCGCGAATGAGAGCGCTCGTGGAGACGTTGCAGTCAAGCACCAGAAATCGGCAGTTCGCAATCAACGCTCGCCGCGCATTTACTTCATCAGCCGAGATTGCTCTGGTCGCCTCCATTGCGGAGACGGCGATGACCATTTCACCGGAACCATCGAGAACGACTGTGTACACGCCAGTCGGTAGCGGTGTTACGATGATGTACCTGGTGTCGACGCCGGCCGCATCCGTGTCTCGCCGAACGCGATCCCCGTCGGCGTCGTCTCCTACGGCCGTGATAAGCGCGGAGGTGACGCCCATTCTCGCCAGGTTCTCGGCTACATTCCGCCCGACGCCTCCAGATGAACTCCGGACTGTCGCCGGGTTGCTGGAACCGATGACCGCACGCGCTTGGGTGCGCCACTTCTGATCGATATTCGCCCCGCCGACGACAACCACTGCGGGATTATCAACGCGCGGAAAGATCGGTGGGAGCGGGAGCGTCATTGTGCCAAGGGAGTTGGTCGATCAGGTATCTGACGATTGATCCAGAAGATATGCAAACACCCGGCCGCCGACGCTGGCGGGGTTGACGGTTTGAACCGATCACGGACATTTGGTGCAAGGCGGTTGACTTCTACGAGCGCGCCCGATAGTGTAGGTCGGAGCAAGACCCCCAGACAACAATCGATGATAGCCTTCCGCCTCGCAGGATTTAATAAGCGCCGCCAATTCTCGTACCCGGGAAGCTGGTCGTCGCATGCGTGAGGCTGTTCGAATGTGTTTCCTCAATGCTCGCCAGACTTTTCGTCAGGCGGGCATTTTTTTTGACCCGCAACGCCAACACTCAACCCACCGGGAACCCACGAGATGACTGTAGCAGATGTGACAGAAGGAATGACCTCATCCCTTCCAGTGCATTACCTGGACGCGATATCACTTGGCAAGATTGTCCAGATTCGCGAGCAGCTCCTCAAGGCGCAGGCCGGCGGCATGCGTGTATTTCGTTTCGAGTCGGGCGATCCGAGTTTTGCTGTTGCTGACGTCGTTCTCGAGGCCGTGGAGAAGGCAGCGAGGGCCGGGAAAACGCACTACGTCCCGAACAACGGGATTCCCCAGCTTCGCACCGCACTCGCGGACAAGGTAGTGCGGAAAAATGGACTCAGCGGAGTCACGTCAGACGACATCTTCGTTACGAACGGCGCCATGCACGCGCTGTTCGTCGCCTTTGGTGCACTCCTCGTTGCGGGCGACGAGGTGATTGTCCCCGACCCCATGTGGACCGAAGTTGTAGAAAATATCCGGATGGCTGGTGGCGTAGCCGTCGGAGTCGCGCTCGATGCCGACGACGACTTCGAGTATCGCGCAGATCGTATCGAGGCGGCGATCACACCTCGGACTCGCGCGATTTTTCTCAACACTCCGCACAACCCGACCGGCGCCGTACTCTCGCACGAAAAACTTCAGGAAATACTTGCAATCGCGCGAGCCAATAACCTCTGGATCATCTCGGACGAAGCCTATGAGGACGTGCTTTACGAAACATGGACACACACGTCAATCGGTTCCATAGCCGGCGAGTATGCGGATAGAGTCATCAGCATATATTCGTTCTCGAAGTCGCACGCGATGAGCGGTCTGCGGGTGGGTTACATTGTTACTCAAGCGCCGTTGCTGCATGATCGCATCCCGAAACTGCTGCGATGCACAATCAACGGTGTCAACAGCCTGGCACAGTGGGGTTCGCTCGCAGCCGTAACTGGTCCATCTGATCATCTGCGTGCGATGTGCGAGCAATACTCGATCAGGCGCGAAATAATGATCGACGCGCTGAGTGGCATTCCGGGGGTACACCCTTTCGCTCCTCGCGGTGCTTTCTACGTATGGGTCGAGATCGATGCCTCCGCGCGGGAGCGACTCGGAGTCCCCAGTGCTGCCGCGCTCTCCGAGAAACTCGCCGAGGTTGGGATTGGAAGCGCACCCGGTGATGCGTTTGGCGATAGTTGCGTGAACTCCATGCGGTTCGCCTTCAGCTGCGATACGGAGATGGTCCGCGAAGGAAGCGTGCTGCTCCGGGCGGCGCTCAATGCGGGAATCATGTGAGGCCACGCCGATGACCGACCAATCACAGCTTCGAGTGGCGCTGGGCGAATATGACATAGGATGGCAAGATCCGGAAACGTCGCTGGATCGTGCTGCGGCGATAGTAGCGCAGTCCGCAGCCGC
>CAJDVC010000045.1_pt1 | contig 16087 bp, 14 predicted proteins | sample 7391211 | NCBI WGS metagenome assembly CAJDVC01 (sample SAMEA7055683, study PRJEB34461) | soil metagenome | biome: terrestrial ecosystem; feature: Peninsula; material: soil | place: Antarctica | collected 2016 | reverse complement strand
CATGTGTTCCCCCAGCCGGAAAATGGCGGGACCATCGGGGGTGCTGTAGCAGCGGATTCCCTCAAAAACGGAGGACCCATAGTGAACTGCATGGCTCATGACATGGATCGTGGCATCCTGCCAGCCGACGAGCACCCCGTCACGCCAGATTTTGTGCGTGTTCATGACCAAAAGTAAGGGATTGCGAGCTGGTACGGTGAGGCTTGAGGCTGGTCGACTGGTTCCAATCGCAACTCTAGCCTATCCGAACGATCGTTCAATTGAAACTGACGCGAAACGAGAGATCATTGTCTCCCGGCGGCACTGTCGACCGACCGAATATGCGTCGGGCGTATCAGAGTTACGCCGGCGGGGCGGATCGGCCGCACGTCTGTCGGGCGGATCGGAGCTTCGACTGAAGACGGGCGAGGACGCACTCCTGGCTGCGCGCCTGAGACCGCGCCGGTAGGTGCAACCAGCGGTGCACCGGGAAGTGCACCGGGAAGTGCACCGGGAAGTGCACCGGGAAGTGCACCGGGCTGTGCGACTGGTGGAACTGAATAGGGTGAGCACTCATTTACCGGTTCCGTGCCCGGGATGTAGTACTCTGTCGTTGCCGTATCTCCGCAGGCCGGCGTCCACAGCAGCCCCGTGTGTGGATCGACGATCCGCGTCGTAATATCGTATGGCTTGGGCCAGTCGGGCGGTGTCGGTTTCCGGCGGTACACATCTGTCATGAACGATGTCCAGGCAGGTGCGGCGAGAAGTCCACCCTGGGCGTTCGACTTGATCGTTTGCGGGTGATCAAATCCCATCCACACACCGGCAACGAGGTCCGCGGTGTAGCCGATGAACCACACGTTTGTACCGTCGTTGGTAGTTCCAGTCTTACCGCCAGCGGGGACGTGGAATCCAGCATCCCACACCGTGCCGTAAGCCGTTCCGCGCTGAATCACATCCTTCATCATGCTCACCATGATCCAGGCCTCCTCCGGGCTCATCACCTGGGTACGCGGCGACGTCGGCTGCCAGATCACCTGATGGTGTGAGTTTTCAACGCGCAATATTCCGGTCGCTTGAGCGCGTACGCCAAGCGTAGCAAATGCGGAGTAACCAGCGATGAGTTGCAGCGGGATCACGTCCGCGGAACCGATGTAAATCGATGGATACGGTGGAATGGGCGTCGTGATTCCGAAATTGCGCGCTTCGTCGATAACGACCTGTGGCCCGAGTTCCATCCCGGTTTTTACAGCGATGATATTGCGAGACTGGTACAGTCCGCGCCGCATCGTCATAGGCCCATCGAATTTCAAATCGTAATTCTGAGGTCGCCAGACGGTGCCATCTACCTGAGGAACTTCGACAGGTGAGTCGTCGATGATATATGATGCGGGTCTCCCGGACTGCACGGCGGCGGTGTAGACAATCGGCTTGAAGGTCGAACCCGGTTGGCGAAGTGCCTGCGTCGCTCTGTTGAATTTGGAGTCATAGAAATCCCGGCCGCCGATCATTGCTCGAACGCCACCTGTGCGAGGGTCCAGTGCGACGAACGCGCCCTGCAGATACGGTGACACCCCCGTGCCTGACTCTCCAGTGGATAACTTCGCGATGTACTCCTCGTAACTCGGATGCTTGTAAGTCCCGAACTTGCCGCCCTCGATCGCGCGCAGCTGACGTTCAAGTCCACGTTCTGCGGCAGTCTGCATATCGAGATCGAGCGTGGTGTACACGTTCAGCCCTTCAGTGTACAGCTTGCTTCCAAACTGAGCATCCAGTTGCTGCCGTACCCATTCGACGAAATAGGGTGCCGTTTCACCGGATTCCACCTTGGTCGCGAGTCGCAGGGGGTACGCCTTTGCCAAGCTCGCGTCAGCATCCGAGATCGCGCCGTTCTCACGCATCAACTCGATGATGGTATTTCGCCGCTGTATTGCGCGATCCGGATAACGGCGCGGATTGTACCGCTCAGGTGCCTTTGGGAGCGCAGCGAGCGTGGCAGCTTCGGCAATATTGAGATCCCGAACAGACTTCCCGAAATACCTTTGCGATGCCGTTTCGACGCCATATGCGCCGTTGCCCAGATTGATCTGATTCAGGTAAAGTTCGAGAATCTTGGCCTTGCTGTACTTGTCCTCGATCTCTCTTGCGACCTTCGCTTCCTTGATCTTGCGAATGATTGTCTTGTCGCGCGAGATGCGTTCCGGGAAGATGTTACGCGCGAGTTGCATCGTGATGGTCGAGAACCCCTGTGCATAGCGGCCACTCTGGATGTTGTGAACTACTGCGCCCGCAACACGATACCAATCGATTCCGGAATGCCGGTAGAACCGTTTATCCTCGGTAACGACAAAGGCGTCCTGTACGACCTTGGGGATTTCGCTGAGCTTGACAAGTGTACGCCGCTCCGTTCCGAGCTCGGCGATAAATCGCCCGTCGACGGCGAAGAGTTTGGAAGTCTGCTTGGGTGTGTATTGGTCCAGCGTCTGAACTGACGGACACCGATCTCCCTCGCAGACAAGCACCCATGCGCTGTACAGCAACCCGGCGCCAAAAGTCACCACAAGAATGGTGGCGACTAGAATTGTGCGAAAAGCAGTCGGATGGCGCTTCCGGAAAGGAAGCGTCTTTGTCTTCTTGTTTCTACCAGCCATCCGATGAATTTAAGGCGCCGCGTCCGGTCTGCCGGGACGCAGACTATCTATATTACCCGCGATGTCAGAATCTGATTTCCTGTCCGAACTCGCCTGGCGCGACATGCTGGTGCAGCAGACCGAAGGGGCCGCGAAGATGCTCGCGGCTGGGGCAGTCTCGGGCTACGCGGGTTTCGACCCCACCGCCATCTCGCTACACGTCGGGAGCCTTGTCCCGATCATGGGCCTGGTGCACCTGCAGCGGCATGGCCATCGCCCTTGTGCCCTGGTCGGCGGTGGCACTGGCATGATCGGAGACCCAAGCGGAAAGTCAGCTGAACGTACGCTTCAGACCGCAGATCAGGTGCAGGCCAACAGTGAGTTGATTGCCAGGCAGCTCGCGCGGTTCCTCGACTTCTCCGGACCCACGGGCGCTCTGCTACGCAATAATGCGGACTGGCTGCTCAGGATGAGCGCGATCGAGTTCATGCGCGATGTCGGCAAGCACCTCACGGTGAATTACATGACCGCGAAGGATTCGGTGAAATCACGCATGGAGGCTGGGATCTCCTACACAGAGTTCTCATACATGCTGCTCCAGGCATACGATTTTGTCGAGTTACGCAGACGAGATGGCGTGACGCTACAGGTGGGTGGGAGTGATCAATGGGGCAACATGACCGCGGGAGTCGAGTTGGTTCGTCGTATGGACGGTGCCGAGGCAAACGCTGTAACGTTCCCTCTTCTCACGACCTCCACGGGTGCCAAATTCGGCAAGACGGAGGCTGGAGCCGTTTGGCTGGACGCAGACCTTACTTCACCGTACCAGTTCTACCAGTTCTGGGTCAACACCGACGATCGTGATGTTGGCAAGTGCATGCGATTGATGACGTTGATGGATCGCAACACTGTCGAGGATCTCGAACGGGAGATGGCCGACCATCCGGAACAACGAGCCGCACAAACGGCCCTCGCTCTGGAGGTTACAACGCGGGTACACGGTACGGACGCGGCTTCCGTAGCACGCGAGGTGTCACTTGTTCTGTTCGGACGTGGAGATGTCAGGACTCTGTCCGCGGCGGCAATGAAAGCATTGGCCCGGGAAGTACCGGGTTCCGCAGTGGCACGCGATGAAGAGCTGACCGTCGCTGATCTCTTCGTACGTGCAACGCTGGTCAAGTCCAAGGGAGAAGCCCGGCGGCTTGCCGACCAGGGTGGCGCCTATGTCAACGGCGAGCGTACGACTTCCACGGTCGCCCTGAGCGAGATCACACCACTGGCCGGATCGTACGTGTTGCTTCGCAAGGGCGCACGCGACTACGCGGTTATAGAACTGAACGGATAATACGCTATAGCGGCGGCACGTTCGGCTCCGCGCTGCTCCCCCAAAGCTGGGTGAGTCTCGCATCGCGGCCACAGCCCAGACGATAGAGTTTGTAGGCCATCGGATTCTTGTCAGCGTAGTGCTGATGATAGTCCTCAGCCTTCCAGAAAGTGGTCGCGGCAGCGATCTGCGTCACAATCGGCGACTTGAAGAGCCCCGACTTGTCGAGTTCCTGCTTCGACGACTCGGCCGCCTGACGCTGCGCATCGTTGTGGTAGAAGATTGCCGTTCGATACTCGTTTCCATGATCGCAGAACTGCGCCTCTGACGTCACTGGATCAATGTTGTGCCAGTAGATGTAGAGCAGCTTGTCGTAGCTCACTTTCGCAGGATCGAAATGCACTTCCACTGATTCCGCGTGACCAGTGGTGCGAGTGCCCACGTCGTCGTACGTAGGATTCGCCTTCGTGCCGCCAGTGTAGCCCACAGTTGTAGACACTACTCCGGTGGTATGGTCGAACGGCCGCTCCATGCTCCAGAAGCAACCACCGGCGAACGTGGCGGTATCCAGCGTCACGCCGATCGACGACGCAATCGCCGCTGGCTCCGGTCGCACAGGCCGTGTGGCAGCGAACGTCGTCCCGACTGCACCGACAATGACTGCTAAAGGAACGAACCGAAGTGATATCATCGCTGCGACCTCTGAATAATTGTGACACGTTGTTCAATCCACGCATCTCTTATACGCCAGGATGCGGCCATCGGTTCTTTACTGGTCAGCCGCGCCGGTTCCTGAGGTGGTCTATCTGGCGACGGTCGCGTTTGCTCGGCTTTCCCGGGTCTGCCGCACCGGCGGCGCGTTCCAGCCTGTGCTGCTCCATCAGTGCCTCGCGTGTCGCGCGACTCTCTGCCAGCTCCTCGTAAAGACCGGCGGCAACAGTAGCGGAGCCTCGGCGATCCGAGACCAGTTTGATAATCGCCTTGTACTCATACGGTCCAATACGAACCCGCACCTGGTCGCCGGCTCTAACGGTCCTCGATCGCTTGACCCTCTGGTCATTCAGGTGCACGGCGCCGCCATCGATCGCTTCTGCGGCGAGCGCGCGCGTCTTGAAGAACCGCGCTGCCCAGAGCCACTTGTCGAGACGCGCGCCGTCGCTGGAATCGGCGCTACCGGATTTCATATTAGTTGTCGCCCACACCACGAGGATCGAGCGCATCTCGCAGCGCGTCCCCGAGCAGGTTGAAGCCGAGCACGGCAGCTCCGATCGCGAGTCCGGGCGCCAGAGAAGTCCACGGCGCGTTCCGGAGTTGATCCAGATCGCGGCCATCCGCGATCATACTGCCCCAGCTCGCCGTCGGTGGTTGAATCCCGAGCCCAAGAAACGACAGTGCAGCTTCGGCCATTATTGCGCCAGCAATTCCAAGAGTAGCGGCGATCACGACGGGGCCAACGACATTTGGAAGAATGTGTCGCAGCATGATGCGCGGGTCTCTCGCACCGAGCGCGTGCGAGGCCTGTACATACTCGAGATCTCGCACAACCAACACCTGGCCGCGAACCAGGCGCGCCATGCCAGCCCATCCCACGACACCGATCGTGACAAAGACTACGCCCATCGATGGCTGCAGCGCCGCGGACATCGCGATCAGCAATAGCAGCGTTGGGAATGCAAGCGTTACATCGGCGAGTCGCATTACGAGTTCATCGATCCAACCGCGGTAATAGCCCGCAAGCAATCCGAGTGTAATCCCGAGGCTCACCGCGATGGACTGCGAAACGATACCGACTCCGAGCGATACGCGTGCACCGTAAACAAGTCGAGCCCATACATCTCTTCCCTGCACGTCGGTACCGAGCCAGTGTGCGCTCGATGGTGGTGAGAGGAGATTGATAAGGTCGATTGCATTTGGATCGTGGCGCGCAACGATCGGTGCAAAGACAGCCATGAGTACGATTATGGCAATTACAGCTGCGCCGATCCGCGTCCTGTTGTCATCGCGAAGCCGGCTGCCTGTGCTCATAAACTGGGGTCTCTCAATTCGGGCGGGGTTCCATCCGGCTGCCGACGCCAACGCCTGTGATGCCAGAAATACTGCTCTGGCGCAGTTCGTATCCAGCGCTCGAGGATTCCGGTATAGCTCGCAACTATTGCATCGATGTCTGCGTCGCGGTCTCCTGTTCTGACAATCGGGACTCGCTCCACGCTAACACGATATCGGCCGCTCTTCTGGCGCAATGCGGTAACAAACAGCGTCGGCGTATCATACTTCAGCGCAAACACCGCGGCGCCTCTTGGTGTCTTCGCAGGGCGACCGAAGAATGTGACAAAAGTCGAGGCGAGCCCCATCACACCCTGGTCGGATACGAAAGCGACTGCACGATCCGCGCGCAGCGATCCCGGTGTGCGCCGCGCGGCTTGATGGTCACGGACGACTGTCATACCGAGCGAACCGCGAGTCTCGTTTATGTACGCATCGAACAGCGGATTGGCCTGCGTTCTGACGATGACGTCCATCGGTACGCCTCGCGCCGCCACGTACGCGCCTGCCAGTTCCCAATTCCCGAGATGTCCGGTGACGAGAATCGCACCCTTGCCCGCCGCCATCGCGTCCTCTACAAGTTCGAATCCCTCGACAGACTCCACCATGTCGAGTACTCCTTGTTGCCCGATCGACGGCAGAAGAGCGGTCTCGATGGACGAGCGGCCCAGGTGCGCATACGCACGCACGGCAAGCGTCTGGACTTCCTGCTCTGAGAGTTCGGGAAACGCAGCCGCAATCTGTCGCTCAACGACTCGACGGCGAATTCCCAGCGGTCTGTAGCCTATGGTGCCGAGTTTTGAGCCGAAGGCACATGCAATGTTCCAGGGCATCGCGTGGAGGAAGCCAACGACCGCGCGCAGAGCATAGTACTCAGCGCGGTGCGACCACGTGGGTTTCGCCTCATCAGCCATTTGCTACACACTCTCGCACGAAACGCGCGGTATCACGCGCAACGCGATTCCAGTTGAAATGCGACTCCACGCTCTCGCGGCCGTGCATGCCCATTTCGCGACACGACTCTGAATCGATAAGCATGGATGCTATCGCGCTGGCTATACCGGCTGGATCGGTCGGGTCGATCAACATGCCAGTCTCACCATTTCTTACGATCGAGGCCGTCCCCAGTAAATTGCTGGCCAGTAGAGGGAGGCCAGCGCTCGCAGCTTCGATCAATGACGTGGCGTTCCCCTCCTGTCTTGTTCCCGGCGCCGGCCGAGATGCGTCAAGATAGATGGTCGCAGTCGCGTAGGCTTCGGGAAGTTCGTCGTCGCGCATTGAGCCTGCAAAGCCGACGCGATCCATGACATTCAATTCCGCCGCAAGATTGCGCAGTCGCGCTTCGTCGCTTCCCTCACCCACGAGAACATAACGCAAATCCGGAAACTCCTGTCGCAGCAATGCCAGCGCCTGAATGCCGGTGTCCTGTCCCTTGTGGGGAGAGAGGCGCGCAACAGTAAGCATTATCGGAGCACGCCGAATCCCCCATCTGGAGCGAAGGGCTCCGACGTCACGGTCCGGCCCGAACAGCGCTGGGTCTGTTCCCAGGCCGAGCGCTGCAACCGGTGGAGGTTGGGATATCGCTACCGCCGCCATCAGTTCTCGCGCCGCGAGCGCTACCGCTTCCGTGGTCGCCACGATTCCCGCAGCGTCGCCCAGCACCAGTCGAACTATTCGCTTCGCACGCGCTGACGTTTCCGCGCGGGCGCGGGCCACAGATCCTGCGCTCACATAAACGAGATATGGAATCCGCAGCCGTTTATGCGTACGCCACACCACTCGCCCAGCGATTTCGATGTCGCCGGCGTGGAGAACGTGAATCCGCCCATTGCAGCGATTCGTCAACCAGCGCTGCCAGCGCAACCTGTTTATGAAAGCACCGGCTCGCTCACGAACAAAATGTTGTCGCTCGATTGCATACTCCTCCGCGGCATCATGTCGCGCAACGTCTCTTGCCGAGACGGTGGATACCGCCATGGGTTCGGGGTAGCGGCGCGCGAGCGCAACGTGCCTGCGAGCAGCGCCGCTCATATCCGGAAGAAAGTCCTGCGTGACGAGAAGATGTTGCACCGATGTTATCCGATCACTGACTCGACCGTCCAGGCCTCGCCCGACAACAGGTTGGATATCCGTTGATCGTAAGTATGGTTCGCACGCACAAATCGTTCACCCTGGCTCCGGATTTTCTCCCTCGCCTCCGGGTCTTGCAGGTATCGGTCCATCTGCGCAACGCAATCGTGCGCGTCCGAATACCAGGCGCAGTGCTCGCCGTCACGGAGGAACTGACTGACTCCAAGCGTCCCCTGACCGAGATAAAACGCGCCGGCAAGAATCACCATCCATGTGCGGTCCGACGTGTACGACACCCCACCCTCGGCGCGCGACGGATTGATACCCAGGGTGACGGTGGCACTCGAACATACCTGTGCGAACTCCTCGCCTTCCACACTCCGACCATTCCACTTCAGCTCGGCGCGCCACGGATCCCACGCCGGGCCGTAAACTCGAACGTCATACTTTTTGGCAACCTGCAGCAGCAAGGCGGCTCGACTCGCATCGTAACCCGTCCCGATGAACGCAGCATCGCTAGCATATTTCGGAACCGGTTTCACGGGTCGAATCGATGCATCGCCCGCCGCTGGAAGAAACTTTGCATTCGTTCCGAGGTCTCGCCACTCAGAGTCGAATCCCGTGACGAAGAACGTCTCCGCCAGGCGTGCAACAGACGCTATATGACCTATGTCGTGCCGCGCGGTATCACGGTGCCATTGCGGATCATGATACCACATTGCGTTGGGGACGTTTTCGATTAATCGATTCACGGTCGCCAGGTCGAGCGCGAGACATTTGGACAGGAAGATGAAATCAGGCCGGAACCGTCGTGCCCGCGCGCGCACGAGATGCTGCGTCATTCGCCGACCAATCGCACGCTTCATTCTGCGATCGTCCAGGATCAACGTCTCATGACCAGCGCGACGGAGCGCATTCTCTGTTGCGACTTCCATTCGCCACGGATTGGAGCTTCCGATGATCAATACCCGCATTGCAGCGCCCAGAGTCTGACGTACTTGGCGCACACGCTGGCCGAGGCCAGGGCCGCGAGCATAGCTCCTCTCGCACCGTCCAGAAACCCGAGTCGGAAGATGAACATCGAGATGAATCTGGCCGGCGGCTTGAAAATCACTGCGGCTATCGACGCACGTCGGCCTTTTCGTGCCTGGTCCTCGGCCCACCAACGGCTGTATCGCACGAACTTCTCGAAATAGACATCCAGGGATGGGTACGGATAGTGAAGCAGGGACGCATCCAGTCGCGACGGGTCACCACTCATCACTATATGCTCGTGCACGTGACTTTGGTCATACCGGAGCACAGAATCAAACAAGCGTACTGGTCGGTCCGCTTCCCAACCGCCGTGCCTGATTTCACCGCCCAGGAAGAAATTTCTTCGCGGCACCCGATACGCCGTGTTTGCAGGAGTTGCAATCGCTTTCCGGATCGCCTGCTCCAGATCGACGGTGGCGCGCTCATCCGCATCAACGACGAAAATCCAGGAGTTCCGTGCGCGCGCAATTGCGGCATTCCTGAGTTGACCAATCGTCGGTGCATCCGCGAGTTGAAGCACCGTTGCACCGCACCGTTCTGCCTGTTCGCGCGTGTCGTCCGTCGAGCCGTGGTCAGCGACAATGATTTCGTCGACCCAACGAACGGAGTCGATACATGCGGCTATGTTGGCAGACTCGTTCCGGGTCGCAATGACAACCGATACTGGCGCAGGGTTGCCGGTTTCCACTTTGCTAGCGCTTGCGCCCACGCATGGCAACATCGGCCGCGCGTTCGAAACCGTCGATCATCGCAGCCTCACCACCCTCCCGAAGCACTCGGCCTCGTGCCGCGGCTCCCATCACCTCTCGCATGCCATCATTCGTCAGCAGTTCCGCGGCGACCGCAGCAGTCATGTACGCGTCATCGCTCTTCACAAGGACGCCGGTGATGTCGTGAAGGACGTAGTCCCGCGCCGCCGTGTGTTCAGGCGCGATCACCGGGATGCCGAGTGACATGAAGTCGAGGACTCCGTAAGCCGCAGTGTCCGATCCCGCGACGACCCAGCCGAGCCTGGCCGGGCGCATGACCTCTATCTGGTCCGCACGATCGCCGAGCGAAGTTACAAGGTCCAGCGCGCCTAGTGCGGCTGCCTGCATCTTCAGGTCATCGTCGTAGATACCTTCCCCGATGATGACGAGCCGAAGACCCGGGTGTCGCGGGGCGAGCATCGCTATGGTTCGAATTGCCGCCGCCGCGCGGCTGCGAGAGGACGCGTCGTGAACGCAGACGACATCGACATTTTCGCCTACAAGGTCGGCTGCGCTCTGCGGGGGCACTTCCGGGACGCCTATTGGCGCAACGACGACCCCGACCGCACCGTGTGGCGTCATTCCCAACGCTGCTTCACGCTCGGTCGCGAATATGTAAGTCGTCGGGGCTATCCTCGCGGCGAGCCGACCTGCGCGACCGATCTCATCCGCGCGACCGGCGCGAACACGTCGAATCACTCGTGCGCGGGATCCTAGCCGGTATGCGAGCGACGCAGCGAGATGCTCTCGATCGGAAGTTGCGAGTACAACGTCGATCGCCCTCGCGCGCGCAAACCGCTTGAGGCGGTGAGCAAGGCCGATCCACGTTCCAGCGAATCGCATCGGCTCCACTTCCATGAGTGGACGCTCCGTCGACGTCCCAGTTTCGGATACCACGCGTTCAACCCTGCTATCCGGCTCCGAGGCGAACGTGACAGAGTGGCCGCGTCGCGCCAGTCCGTGGGCCGCGGCGGCAAATGCGCGCGCTGTACCCGACCACTCCCGGCCCTCGTGAAGAAATAGATACTTCATGTCAGCCGAAAGACGGAACCGCTGTGATTTCCCCTGCGGACTCGACGCTCTGCGGGCTACGGAACTGCATCTCGTACAATCTCGAATACGCACCGTTTCGAGCACGCAGCTCATCGTGAGTACCGCGCTCGACGATGCGCCCCTTGTCCAGAACCAGGATCGTCGTGGCATTCTGGACCGTCGAGAGTCGATGCGCGATGACGAACACTGTCCGGCCTTCCAGCAAGGTATCGATCGCCGCCTGAACGAGTCGCTCTGACTCGGTATCGAGAGCAGATGTCGCTTCGTCCAGAATCAGGACCGGTGGATCGAGCAGCAAGGCGCGAGCAATCGCTATGCGCTGTCGCTGGCCCCCGGACAGTCGCGTGCCGCGCTCGCCCAGGAGCGTCGCGTAGCCATCCGGGAGCGCGCTGATGAATCCATGGGCGTTCGCTGCGCGAGCCGCCGCTTCAATCTCGGCGTCCGTATATTTGTCGGCCGATCCGTACGCGAGATTGTTGCGAACCGTGTCGTGAAACAGCACCGTATCCTGACTCACAATTCCAATCAGCGACCGCAACGAGTCGAGCGTGATGTCGCGTGTATCAATCGCGTCAAGTGAAATCGCGCCCGAGGTCGGTTCGTAAAACCGCGGGATCAGGTCTACGAGTGTCGTCTTGCCAGCACCGCTCGCACCAACCAGCGCAACGACATCACCGCGAGCCGCGTCGAACGACACTCCATCGAGGACAGAGGCGCGATGATGATTCCCCGCCACTTCGTAGGCGAACCCGACGTTGTCGAAGCGAATGCCACTGGTAAATGCGCTCACGTGAATCGTGCCCTTATCCCGCTCCTGCTCCGATTTAGTGTCAAGAATGTCGAAAAGCCGTTCGGCCGAAGCAAGCGAGGATTGCGCGGTCGCGCGCACCGCTGTCAGCTGCTTGAGCGGTTGCAACAACCGCAGGACGAACACAAGAAAAGTTATGAGATCGGCACCATGCAGCGACCTGTCGACAAGCACCTGCCGCGCGCCAATCCAGAGCACAGCCACCGCTATCAGCATCCCGATGACTTCAGTCACGGGCGGCGCAAGATAGGAAAGCTTGCTTAGACGAACAGTCGTGCGCGCGTATGTGTCGCTCGCATCCGTAAACCGGCGTTCTTCAAAACCCTCGGCGCCAAACGACTTCACCAGTCGGATGCCTGACACCGTCTCCTGCAGCACACTCGCCATCTCACCATGCTGATTCCCGCGCCTGCGATTCCCGCGCCGCAGTTTGCGCAGCAACGGTTGCAGAACGAGACTCAGAATCGGGACAATTCCGAGCGATATGACCGTCAGTTGCCAGGAGATGGCGAACAGGAACGCAATGGTAGCTCCGACAAGCGCAATCGCCTGTAGAGACTGAGTCACGATCTGCGTCAGCACAAGCCTGGTCTCGAAGGTGTCGTTCAACACCCGCGAGATGATCTGACCCGATTTTGTCTTGGTGAAATACGTAAGCGGAAGGCGCGCGAGATGCTTGTATACCGTGTTTCGCAGGTCACGCGTCACGAACTCCTGCAACTCAGCACCGAACTGTCCACTGATCCATACAAGCAGGTTTTTTGCAACGACGACCAGAAGCACGACAAGGATGACATTGCGGAGCGACGTCATCTTGTCGCCCTCCACCATCAGTTGCCCCACAGTCGCATGCAGCAGACCGGACACCCAGCCGGCTTTGATGTCGAGCGCCGGTCGATCAAACAGCGTGTTCAGGAATGGAATGAGCAGCGCAACGGAAAACGCGTCAAGCAGCGCTGCACCGATATTCGTGAGCATGGCGCCGACCAGGCGCCATGTGTGCGGCTTCAGAAACGGAAGCAGCCTGCGGTATATAGAGAGCCCAACGCTCAGATCCGCGGCTTTCGGCGGGACAGCTTGCCCCGGAATTGATTCTATCGAAGTCGCCACTAACGTCGAGGGGTTAGGAGAGCAAGCGGAAGAATGACCTCTTCTGGCGTCACGCCGCCGTGCAGGAAGGAGCCCCGATACCGGCTCTGGTATTCCCGCAGCTTGGTCGGATATACGAAGAAGCAATCATTTCGAGCGAGTAGCGTATTCATGTTGTGCCCCCGACTCGGGAGCTTGAGTGTATCCGCATTCGGAAAAGTAAGCGCCTGGTGCGGCGACTCCGCCCGCAGATCCTCTCCGAACTTGTACCGCAGGTTGGCACTCGCATCGCGCTTTGCGAAGACCGTCGCTGGAGTGTTGCAGTGAATCGAACCGTGGTCCGTAGTGAGCAACACCGTCACCTTGCGAGCCGACGCTTCACGCAAAAGTGCGAGCAACGCAGATCTTTCGAACCACTGCCGAGTCAGCCGTCGCAGAGCGATTTCATCACGTGCGACCTCGTACAGAATCTGTGACTCGCTACGACCGTGCGTCAGGAGATCCACGAAGTTGAAGACAAATGCGCTGACTCCATCCGGTCCGATTGCTGTCCCCATGTGGCGTTCTAGGTCGTCCGACCCCGCTGCAGTGGAGATCTTCTGGTATCGTACGTGAGTCTCGCCGCGGAGCTCTCGAAGGTGTGCCTCGAGCAACTCGCGCTCATGCGAGTTGAGCGACTCATCGTCCTGCGCACCCCACCACGCAGGATACCGCGACGCTATCTCCGCCGGGAACAGCCCACTGAAAAGTGAGTTGCGTGAGTATGGAGTCGCAGTCGGAAGGACCGCGTAATAATGAGTCGTCTCGACTTCAAAATAAGGGGCCAGAAGCGGCTCAAGTATTCGCCATTGATCCAGCCGCAGGCAGTCGACGACAATGAACACGACGGCCCGCTCGCGCTCCAGTACCGGAGTAAGAAATTCACCGACTATATCGATCGAAAGAGGCGGCCGTTCCCCACTCAGATTCGCGAGCCAGGCCGGATACGCCACCTGCATGTAATCCGCGAACTCGCGGTGCATATCGCTGTACAGACCCTGCAGAGAATCATAGAGTCCGCGCTCGTCCGCTTCCGCAAGATCAACGTCCCATCGCATGAGTTCGTCGAACCGCTCGATCCAGCCTCGCCAGTCCAGGTCTCGCACGCGGTCAAGCTCCAGAGCGCGAAACCGCTCAACAAAGGCTCGTGCGATCGCCTGCGATCGGATTCTCGGCCCGTCGAGAATTCGCGTGATCACGGAAAGTACCTGGCGCGGATTTACCGGCTTCACCAGATACTCTCGGACATTGGCGCCTATCGCCTCGCGCAAGGTCGAGTCTTCCTCGCTCTTGGTCACCATTACGACAGGGAGATTCGGAGCGATCTCACGTACCTCACGGTATGCCTCCAGTCCACGAGTACCGGGCATCTGCTCGTCGAGCAGAAGCAGGTCGAAGGTCTGGCGACGGAGCAGCTCCAGCGCATCGTCGGCGTTGGTCGCGCACTCAACGTCGTATCCCTTTGAACGCAGGAAGATACGATGCGACTCCAGCAGGTCGCTTTCGTCGTCCACCCAGAGGACGGATTTTGCTCTTAACGCCATGGCTTCCTAAAGGTATCCACCCCGCAATTCGGACGAGCGTTCAATGTAGCCCCTCCCTGTCAAAGTGCCTAGATTCCGCGCGTGACCGCCTTTCCAGCCCTTGCTACCCAAGTCGCAACACGCGCGCCGCTTCCGGCAACACCCCGATATGCCCTTGAGCCGGTGTTGTTCTCGGTTCCTGCGCTCGCCGACTGTGCGCAGGCAGCCAGCCTCGGTGGCGATCGCGAAATGGCGCTAGCCGCTCTGATGGCGGCGCGTTTGATGCTGGCATCTCTCCCGCCTACGGAACTTCCCGAGGCGGATCGCGCATTGCGTGCTGATCGAGCCAGGAGCTGGCTATCCGTCCTGACAATGCCTCAGCCGGCGCGCATGGCGCTTCTCCGGGCTGTGGACGCCAGTGTTTCCAGTAGTAACGAGGCCACTGCGAGCCTTCGCGAATTGATACACGTGTTGACAGGGCATCTCACGCCAGCGGCACTCCATGAAATCGGAGCGCTGGCCGAGCGGCTCCGTCTATATTACGAGCAAACCCCCTAGAAAGACGCAGGATCCATGGCCGGTCATAGCAAATGGAAGCAAATCAAGCATTACAAAGCCGCGACGGACGCAAAGCGCGGTGCGCACTTCACGAAGCTTATCCGTGAGATCACCATGGCCGCCAAGCTCGGCGGTGGTGACCCCGCCGGTAACCCACGGCTGCGTACGGCCATCGACATCGCAAAAGCGGCCTCGATGCCCAAGGAAAACATCGAGCGCGCCGTCAAGAAGGGAACTGGAGAACTCGAAGGCGTGGAATACCAGGACGTCGTATACGAAGGCTACGGACCTGGTGGCGTCGCCATGATGATTTTCACGGTCACAGACAATCCGACCCGCACCGTTGCCGACGTCAGACACAAGCTGTCTCACGGCGGCGGAAACCTCGGCGCGGCCAATTCGGTGTCTTTCATGTTCGATCGCATGGGACAGATCCTTATCGACGCTTCAGCGTATGACGAGGAGACCATGATGGAAAAATCCATCGAAGCTGGCGCAGAGGACTTCGTGCGCGAGGACGAGCACTACATAGTGACAACCGCCCCGAATTCACTGCACGAAGTTCAGGCTGCGCTCGAGGCTGGCGGTGTTGCCATAATTGAAGCCGAAATCGCGCACATTCCAAAGACAACAGTCCAGGTTTCCGGTAGCGCGGCGAGTTCATTGCTCAAGCTGCTCGAAGCGCTCGAAGATCTTGACGACGTTCAGCGCGTCGTCGCCAACTTCGAAATGGACGCCGACGAAATGGCCACGGCGTAGTGCTGGTGCTTGGCATCGACCCCGGTACTGCGATTACCGGTTACGGGGTGGTGCGCGGCGAACGACTCGGTACTCCGTCGCTCATCGAATGCGGCGTCATTCGCACCAGTGCGCGGGAGCCGCTCGCAACTCGACTCCACGAGATCTACGAGGGCATCACCGAGTTGATCAGGACGCACAGGCCAGATGCGCTCGCAGTCGAGGATGTCTTCTACGCGCACAATGTTCGGACCACAGTAGTGCTCGGTCACGCACGAGGCGTGATCCTGCTCGCCGGACAGCAGGCGGGGATTTCCATCGTGGAATTTCCGCCAGCAGAAATCAAGAAGACCGTAGTGGGGAACGGCGCGGCCACCAAGACGCAGGTACAGTTCATGGTGACTCGCCTGCTGCGACTGAAATCGGCGCCGTCACCGGCCGATGCCGCA
>CAJDVC010000044.1_pt1 | contig 16222 bp, 7 predicted proteins | sample 7391211 | NCBI WGS metagenome assembly CAJDVC01 (sample SAMEA7055683, study PRJEB34461) | soil metagenome | biome: terrestrial ecosystem; feature: Peninsula; material: soil | place: Antarctica | collected 2016 | reverse complement strand
CCCAGAATGCCCGGTTCTTCATTCTCCCCACCGCGCAAAACACGCCACTGACAGCAATCTTACATGAAAAGACTTGTTGTCGCGCGCCCTTGCATCATATTCCACAGTGCTAATTCCACGCGTGCGTCCGGGTACGATGTCCGAGGAGCCGGCGCTACGCTGGTCCGGCTCGCTGGCCCGAACAGCAGGTCGAGTAGATTCCACTGTCTTGTATCAGCTCACCTTCAAGCAGGAGGGATAAGACTGGTTTGGTTTGTTGTTGCGCCGCGCGACGGATCCCGCCCACGGCATCATATAGGTAAGCTTTCCATCCACAGATGTCTATCACGCCGGCGGACAAGTCCGTCGGACGGAGGAATGTTAGGATGAAGTCAGTCACACGTCTCTGGATCGCGGCCGTTTTACTCGCCGTGATCCCGTCGCTCGGACGCGCGCAGCAAACGCGGCGAGTGACCGGTCACGTTACTGTTCAGGGGGGCACCGAGCCGATCCCCGGCGTAACTGTTCAGATTGTCGGCACAACGTTAGGGGCTACCGGCGACGAAGCCGGTAACTTCTCGGTAAGCGTTCCAGCCGGCGCGCAACAGTTGCGCGTCCGACGTATCGGCTACACGGCCAAGATCGTTCCGGTCGGCGCGAACGAGACTACGGTAACAGTGTCGCTCAACCGCGACGTACTCCAACTCGAAACGCAGGTCATTACCGGTCAGGCGACGACGGTCGCTCGCGCAAACGTCGCGAACGCTGTAACTGTCGTGAATACCGAACAGTTGAATAAGGTGCCGCAACAGACGATTGAGAACGCGCTTCAGGGCAAGGTCCCAGGCGCCGTGATCACGTCCAACTCAGGCGCACCCGGCGGTGGTATCCAGCTGCGGCTTCGCGGTACCAACACGATAAACGGCAACTACCAGCCGCTGTATGTAGTTGACGGCGTCGTGGTGGATAACTCCGCCTTTGGAAACGGCCTCAACAGCATCACAGGTGCCGGTGGCGCCATTTCGTCCAACCAGGACCAGCAGGTCAATCGTATCGCCGACCTTAACCCGCAGGACATCGAGACCATCGAAGTCCTCAAGGGGCCGTCAGCCGGTGCCATATACGGCTCGCGTGGAGCCAACGGCGTCGTCATCATCACAACGAAAAAGGGACGCGCTGGTACGCCAACGCTGAACGTCGTCCAGCGTTTCGGAACGACAGCCGTATCCAACACCCTCAAACTGCGCTGCTTTACGCAGGCTCAGGCGACGGATTACGTCAATGCGAACACGCCTGGCGGTTTCACGGGTGCCACGGACTACTTCGCGGCGAATCCGTATGCAGGCTGCACCGATGCACAGAACCAATTGTATGGCAACAAAGGCCTTTCGTATGAGACATCCGCGTCGCTGCGCGGCGGTACTGCGGATGGCAACACGACATACTTCACTTCTGCTGGCGTGAAGCATGATGCAGGAATTACGTCGACGGACGGCTACGACAAGCAGAACCTCAGGATCAATCTCGCGCAGCAGTTCGGATCCAGGATCAACGTCAGCGCCAACACCGAAGTACTGCACACCCTGACAAAGCGGGGCATTTCTGGTAACGACAACAACGCGATCAACCCGCTTGATGTCATTTCCGGCACTCCGTCGTTCTATGACTTTTCCCGCAAGGTTGGTGGTGTCTACACGATCAACCCTTGGGCCGTGAGTGGCGCCAACGTGCTGCAGAATCAGCAGGCCATTCAGACCCCTGAGGATGTTTTCCGAATGATCGGCAGCTCCCAGGCACGGTGGTCGGCGGTCGCGTCATCGCGCCAGACACTCGACTTCTCATTGCTTGGCGGCGTCGACAGCTATTCGGATCAGGCGCTCGTGTATTCGCCGTCATTCACATATCTGGAGCAGTCGGGAGTCATCAGTCCGTATCCTGGCACCGTCGCTCGCGGCAACACAAACGTGACCAACGCAAACTTGAATCTGAACGCGACGCACAAGCTCATCACGTCGCCGTTCACGGCGACCACGTCGCTGGGTCTGCGTCAGTCACGGTCTCAGGTTAACAATGTGTTCAACCAGGGCTTGGGAATGTTCCCGGGCGTCACAAACGTCGCAACAGCCATTCAGACGGCTGTCAACCAGGCGCAGAGTCTCACGAAGTCGTTCTCGTACTTCGCGCAGGAAGAACTCCTGACAGCCGATGAGCGGGTCCTGTTGACGGGTGCCATAAACGCCGAGCGTTCGAGCACCAATGGCGACGCACACGCGTTCTACGCGTATCCGAAGGCATCGATCTCGTATAAGCTCCCGTGGCTACCGCCAGCGACAGACAACCTGAAGTTGCGTCTCGCATACGGAAAGGCTGGCAATACCGTCCCGGTGAATTTCAAGTACACCTTCCTCACACCTCTCCTCGAGAGCGGCGTGAACGGACTGCGCCAGGGCGCGCAAATCGGTCTTTCGAACGTCAAGCCGGAACAGACGACAGAAGTGGAAGGCGGATTCGACGCCAGCTTCTTCGGTGGTCGCGCCGGCCTCGAAGTCACACAGTATGAGAAGAAGACGACCGGGATGGTGCTCACGTCCGGTCTGGCGCCTTCAACTGGCTTCACCACCAAGGTGATTAACGGCGGGACGATGCGGAACGTCGGTACGGAAGTCGGCCTGAACCTGGTGCCGATCCAGACCGGGATGTTCACGTGGACGTCCAACACCACGTTCTCGGCTAATCGGAACAAGGTGCTCAGCCTGCCAGTGCCTGCGTTTGCCACCGGCTCGGGCTTTAGCGAGCGTTTCGGCTCCTACAAGATTCAGTCCGGATACTCGGCTACCCAGGTGGTCGTTTTCAGCGGCTTCGATTCCACATTCGACGCCAATGGCAAGTATCTCCGTCGCGCTCGTCACGAGCTCCACATCGGAGACCAGAATCCTGATTTCCAGATGGGCTTCTCAAATAACTTCACGCTGGGCAAACTCAGCGTCTCAAGCTTGCTCGACTGGCGCAAGGGTGGCTATGCGATCAACCTCACCAACAACTATTTCGACTTTAACCTCGCCGGCAGTTCGTTCGCAGATACGACGAAAGCGCAGGCTCGCGGCAACGCATTCCTTGCCGGTCAGCCGGTATACGCGGAACACGCCAGCTTTGCCAAACTGCGCGAGCTGACCGTTTCCTACGATCTTGGGCAATCATTCGCGCAGCACTTCCTAGGAAGCCATGCGAAGGATCTTCGGATCGAAGCAAGCGGACACAATCTGTTTACGTGGACGAACTATACGGGTTATGACCCCGAGGTGTCGAACTTCGGCAACGCTCCGATCGGCCGCACGCAGGATGTGACGCCGTATCCGCCCAGCCGCCAGTTCTTCCTCTCGCTTAACGCAACATTCTAACCCCGGGGATCTCACTTAATATGAAGAAATACATAGCGGCGGCACTCACCAGCACTCTTGTGCTGGCGAGCGCCTGCCAGGACAATCCGACGTCGCCCAGCAGGGACAACGTTGTGGCCGGATCGCAGCAGTCGCTGCAATCGCTGGTCACCGGCATCACGGCGCAGGATCGCGTAAACTACGGCGGCTACTATCTCTGGGGCGGGATCATGGCGCGCGATGCCATCGTTCCGACATCCAACGAGAGTCGTTTCGTCACGGAGTTCTATGTCACTCCACCCGACCCCAGCGATTTCATTGGTGGGTCGCAGTGGACTGGCTATTATCAGTTGCTCCGCGCATCGCAGTTGCTCTTGAAGGACGCATCGTTCACCTCGCTCAGCACAGCCGACCAGGCCGCGACGCGTGGCTTTGTTCGCACTGTGGACGCGCTCTCATACATCAGACTCATTGACTACCGCGACCAGAATGGCGTTGTGATTCAGGGGCCTGATGCGACGGTGCAGGATCCTATTCGCACCAAGCAGGCTGTGCTGACTGCTACGTCGGCACTGCTTGATTCGGCGCTCGCAGATCTGACCGCTGGATCGGCGACCCTTCCGGTGGCGTTGCCATCGGGCTATTCGCTCCATGGCGACTATAGCACTACGGCTAACCTCATCCTGCTCAATCGTGGCCTGAAGGGCCGGGTCGAGGTCATGCGCGCGCTGGACCCCGTTGCTCCGAACGCGGCCAGCGCCGCAGCGGCCGTCACTGCGTTGAATATTGCGCTCGCTGGGGCTCCGACACCAATGACGCAGGATTATCTGAACAGAGGACCCTGGTACCAGTACAATCCGGCGTCACCCGAGAATGCGCCGAACCCGATACCAGGTTCGGCGAATCTCGTCACAGATAACTTTGTAAATTCGTTCCTGCCAGGTGACGTACGCGCACTCAACGTCGTGCCGGCATCGGCTCCGACCGTCTCCGGATTCACGGCGTCGCATCGGTTGAAGATGACTGACCCGACAAACGCGGCCCTCCAGTCCGCGCCGCTTCCAATTGTGCGAAATGCTGAGTTGCTCCTGCTTCGGGCTCAGGCGGAGATTGCGACGAATGACCTGGTTGGCGCGACCAGAGACGTCAATGCTGTGCATACCGTGGAAGGCGGCCTGCCGGCCTACTCGACGTTCACGAGTTCAGCGGATGCTATCAGCAAACTGCTCTATGAAGTTCGTTACACATTCGCGTACCTGGGACCACAGCATATCGTCGCTCTGCGGAACTATGGCATGTTCAACCTCGCATATGTTACGCAGCCCGGCATGCCTAACAAGGGCGCGGCCGATCCGCTCGTCCAGAGCTTGCCCATCACCCTGAACGAGACGAACGCACGGAACGGCAACATCACCCCCGTGCCTTGATCTCAGTGCTGTTTCAGATATGGTAAAACGGAAGGGGTCCCAGTTGGGGCCCCTTTTGTGCTGTAAACACCGACACCGGACAATGTCAGTCGAGCCGGTGTAAACCTGGAGTGTTCCCATGACTTCACATCTTGCCGGGTCGAAATCGCCCTCGGGTGCAACTCGTTTACTGCTGGCCTTCTTGATATCTGTCGCGGGCTGTACCCACGCCAACACGGCGGTAGCACCAGGTGGCGACCCTATGGTGGTCACCGAGGATCAGATTGACCAGCTGCGCGTCACCACTGCTTATGACATCGTCGCGCAGACACACGCGAACTTCTTGCACAGTCGCGGTCGCGAGTCCCAGAATCCCAACGTTCCGCCGACACCAGCCCATGTGTACGTCGATAACACTTACTACTCGAACGACGTCGCTTCTTTGCGTGAGATCGACGCTCACGACGTGATGGAGATACGATTCTACCAGTCGTATGAGGCCCAATATAAATTCGGCAGTGGCCATTTGGGCGGTGTCATCCAGGTGATCACCAAGAACTAGTAAGCATCCGGGGCGCTCCAGAGTTCGCCGATGGAGTCTAGGGCGTCTCTTTCTTGGGAAATAGCGATGCACCCTTGGACACGCCCCATCCGGTCGCGTCGAATCTCGTTGCTCCCATCGCGCCGAGCCTGCGTGGCGCGGAGAGAAAATCCCCAGGCGCTCCCAGCTGTGACAGGAGCTCGGTGCAGCGCCCCGGCATGAACGGTGACAGTGCGATTGCCTGTCGCACGAGCTGCCGGACGAGCGCCGCGAGCGTCGCTTCCAACTCCTCGCGCCGGGCCGGATCCTTGGCAAGTTTCCACGGCGCCTGTCGGTCTACGTATTCGTTGCCACGCGCAACGGACGCCCACACGTGCTCGAGTGCGCGATTCGGAAGATTGTCGCGCATCGCTGAGTCGTACGCGGCCATGTCAACGGCATCAAGTGCGTCGAGATCGTTCAATTCCGCAGCTGGTACGGTCGCTCCGCAATACTTCTCGATCATCGCGATCGTACGACTTGCAAGGTTACCCCACGCGTTAGCCAGATCGGAATTGTAACGCTCCTCGAATCGCTCCCACGAGAAATTTCCGTCAGCATCAAAGGGAACTTCCCGCATCAGAAAGTAGCGGAACGGATCGGCGCCGTATCTGCTCACCGCATCCTGTAGATCCAGCGTCACACCGGCAGATTTGCTGAATCTGTCGCCACCCAGCAGCACAAAACCATGTGCCCAGACAAGCTTCGGAAGCGGTAATTCTGCCGCAATCAGCATTGCGGGCCAGATCAGAGAGTGAAAGCGCGTGATGTCCTTGCCGATGATGTGCACATCAGCTGGCCACCACTTCGCGAACTCCCCGTTGGTATCAGGGAAACCAACTTCAGTGATGTAATTCGGAAGCGCGTCGAACCAGACATACGTTGTCTGTGCTTCTCCATCGCCCGTATTGCGGGGGAAGGGAATACCCCAGCCGGCACGCGCGCGACTTGCGGATACATCCTCGAGTCCCTGATCAATCAGCGACAGAATCTCGTTCGCGCGGCTCCGCGGCTGCAGAAACTCACCGCTCGCTATGAGCGAACGCAGACGATCTGCATATTCGCTCAGCCGGAAAAACCAGTTGCGCTCCTCGACCCATTCGAGCGTACGCGTACCGTGCAGCACGCACTTGCCATCGACGATCTCCTCGTCAGTCTTGAACGCTTCACATCCAATGCAGTACCAGCCTGCGTATGTCTTGGTGTAAAAGCTGTCCGGAGAACGCTCGAATATCCGCTCGATAAGTGCGCGTACTCCAACCTTGTGCGACTCATTGGTGGTTCGGACGAACCGGTCGTACGAAATACCCAGCGCCGCCCAGGCGTCCTGGAACCGTTGCGCAATTTCGTCAACCTGCTGCTGAGGCGTGCGGCCTGCCTTGGCTGCGGATTGCGCGACCTTCTGACCGTGCTCGTCCATGCCCGTGACGAACAACACGTCGTCACCGAGCAGGCGATGATAACGTGCCAGTACGTCGGCGCCGATTTTCTCGAAGGCGTGCCCCAGATGCGGGTCGCCGTTCGCGTAATCGATGGCTGTGGTGATGTAGTACTTTTGGCGCACGCTGCAATCTAGCCGATCAATTGTTCCGGGTTGGGCCCTTTTTGTCATCCGGGTTCTCCGGCTTGTCTCGGCGGCCACCGGGAGTGCCGCCAGAATCGCCCCCGCGTCGGCCACCCCTGCCACGGTCAGGCCGCCGCGCCGGTGACGGTGGTGCAGGCTCGGTCTCCACGGTCTCCGTCAGGATCACCAGCCGCGGCTGCGGGATAGCGAACTCGGACGTGTACATGAGTTCCGGCGATATCTCTTCTGCCTCTTCAACATCTTCCTGGGAGGTCGAGGCGGCGGCAGGCTTGCCCTCGATCTCATCCTTGAACGTGGCGAGCAGTATCGTCCGTGACGCTCCTTCCGCCGTTCGCAGAGTCACAGTTTCGCGGAAGATATCGATGCCGAGCACTTTCTCCTCGCCAACCGTCGTCGTAACGATCCGCCCTTCCTTCGGAAAACGGCGTCGGGTTTCCACGTAGAACTCGTGCTCGAACCTGAGGCAGCACATGAGTCGCCCGCATGCGCCGGAAATCTGGGACGGATTCAGCGAGAGCCGCTGATCCTTCGCTACGCCAAGATTCACTGGCCGCAAATCGGGAAGCCACGCAGCCGAACAGTATTGTCGGCCGCAACGACCGATTCCGTCCAGACGCTTGGCCTCGTCCCGAACACCAATCTGCTTGAGCTCGATCCTCGTACGGAATGCAGCCGCGAGATCGCGAACGAGATTCCGGAAATCAACGCGCTTCTCCGCAGTAAAGTACAGCGTCAGCTTCTTCCTGTCCCACTGCCACTCGGCGTCGGAGATCTTCATTTGAAGATCCGCTTCACGAACCTTGTCCGCAGCGCGCAGGCGCGCTTCGTCGTTCGCGTCCTGGAGCGCGTCACCAGTTCGAATGTCGCGCCTGGTCGCTACGCGCAACGCCTTGCGCACTGGCTCAGCGCAGCCATGCGCGCATCCTGCATTGCGCTGCGCAGCCAGATCACCGGTCGCGTGCACGATCCCGAGATCTTCGCCGCGATCCGCCTCCACTATGACATGCGTCCGCGTGGCTGGCGGCGTCGCTCCATCCCAACCAAAGAACTCCTTCCGATTACCACGAAATGCTACTTCAATAAGATGCATATCTATTCCGTATGGTCATCCCGCACGGCATCGTCATCCCGCCGAACGTCGGGATCCATTGTCCGTCGTCCCTACGTCCTACTCTTCCCACTGACCCATCCTCAAATATTTCTGCCGCCGTCTCCGTACCAATCTCTCCGGCCGCAGCTTCCGCAGCTCCTCAAGGTTCGTATTGAGAACCTCACCGAGTGCTCGTGCAGCCGCTTCGTGATTCGCGTGTGCGCCACCTTCCGGCTCCGGTACGATCTCGTCAATCACGCGCATGTCCAGCAGGTCAGGTGCGGTGATCCGCAGCGCCGTCGCTGCTCGATCGCGCATTTCCGGAGACTTGCCATCCTTCCAGAGGATTGCTGCACAACCTTCGACAGTAATCACCGAGTACACCGAATTCTCCATCATCAGCACACGGTCGGCGACACCCAGCGCGAGCGCACCGCCAGAACCACCTTCCCCAATTACGGTCGCGATGATCGGCACTTGCAACTGACTCATTTCGAGCAGGTTCCGCGCGATTGCCTCGGACTGGCCGCGCTCTTCGGCGCCAAGTCCGGGATACGCTCCCGGCGTGTCAATAAACGTCAGCACCGGAACGTGAAACTTCTCGGCGAGCTTCATCAATCGGAGAGCCTTGCGATAGCCTTCCGGATGAGGCATCCCGAAATTCCGCCTGAGATTTTCCTTGGTATCGTGACCACGCTGGTGGCCGATAAGCATTACAGTTTCGCCGTCGAGTCTGGCCCAGCCGCCGACGATTGACGCGTCGTCGCGGAACGCACGGTCACCATGCAGCTCGATGAAATCCGTGAAGATCCGCGACACGTAGTCGAGCATGAACGGCCGCCTGACATTCCGGGCGACCTGCACCCGCTGAATGGGAGTGAGGTGCTTGTACACGTCGCCCCGCAATTCGCTGAGCTTGCGCTCGAGCGAAACAACTTCGTCGTCGACGTTAACGGCCCGCTCTCCCGCAGAATGCTTCAGCTCTTCGATCTTCCGTTCGAGCTCCGCGATGGGCTTCTCGAAGTCCATCGTCGTTGCACCAGTTGCCATCCGGACCTCCTAGGTCCCTAAAACTACTGAAACACGCTCCTCGCCGAGTAGCGCGCGCAATTCCTTGAGAGCCACGCCGTCGGCAGACAGCTTGAGCGACCGGGACCGCAGGCGGCCTGCCGAGCCCAGGCCGTCGCTCCAACGAATCTCAAGCGGAGCGCTGCCCGGGTGCGCATTTACGACCACCTGAACGTCCTGCATCACGTGTGGGTCCAATGCCGACCCCGGCGCCAGATCTATGGCCACCGCCACCTGACCGTTGGTCCGCTTCTCGGCAAGCTTCGTAACCGACTCGACAATGAAAGTCGGGTTGTCTGCGCCTTCGTCCCGCCGGGAATAACCGCCCTTCATTACAACCGGAACGTCCGCCTTCACCTGGTCATTGATCACACTCCAGGCCTCCGGAAATACCAGCACCTCGCTGGAGCCGGAAAAGTCCTCGATCGTCAGCCGCGCGAATTCCGCACCGCTCTTCTTGCTTGTCTGTCGCTTGATCGACGTGATTACGCAGCACAGCGATATCGACTCCGCAGTCCAGCTCCCGAGATCGCTGACGACGTGCGTGGAAAACAGTTCTGCCTCCGTTCGAAACGGCTCCAGCGGATGTCCCGATGTGTAGAAGCCGAGGATCGCCTTCTCGTTGGCAAGACGCTCGCTTTCCGGCCACGGTGCCACGCTGGGGAGCGTAGTCTGGTGCGCCGGTTTGGATGTTCCGCCCAGCATGTCGCCGAAGATGGACACCTGTCCAGTCGCGACATCGTCCTGCGCGAGCGAAGCCTCGCGAATCGCCGTGTCGAGCGCTGCCGCCAGTTGCGACCGATGACCACCAAGAGAGTCGAGTGCGCCCGCGTGAATCATTGCCTCGAGTACGCGCTTGTTGCACATGCGCAGATCCACCCGGTTGCAGAGATCGAAGAGCGAAGTGAACGGACCGACCCCGACCTTCGGCGGGGTGACTGCTGTACTCGCACTCTCGCCACCTCCACGCGCCGCAAGAATCGCTTCGATCGCCGTCTTTCCAACATTGCGAATCGCGCCGAGCCCGAAGCGCAGACGCTTATCAGCAATTACCGTGAACTTGTAATTCGATTCATTCACATCCGGAGGCAAAACTTCAAGTCCGATCTCGCGCGCCTCGTTGATGTACTTGACCACACTGTCCGTATCACCGATCTGCGACGATAACAGCGCCGCCATGAATTCAGCAGGGAAGTGCGTCTTGAGCCAGGCCGTCTGGTATGAGAGGATCGAGTACGCAACGCTGTGTGACTTGTTGAATCCGTAGCGCCCGAACGTCTCGATCTGCGATGAAATATCGTTGATAATCTTGCGATCATGTCCCAGCGCAACGGCCTTCTCGACAAATTTGTCAAGTTCCTTTCGAATCAGCGCTGCGTCTTTCTTTCCTACCGCCTTGCGCAGCACGTCGGCTTCCGAGAGCGAAATGCCCGCGAGTTTCTGTGCGATACGCATCACCTGTTCCTGATAGGTGATTACCCCGTACGTCTCGTTCAGAAATTCTTCGAGTTCCGGGAGCTGATACGTAATCGGCTCCTCACCCCGCTTGCGCCGGATGTAGACCTTGTGCATCCCCGCATCCAGCGGGCCCGGGCGCATCAGCGCATTCGACGCGACCAGATCGTTGAAGCGATCGCATCTCAGTGAACGGAGCAGATCCGTCGCGAGTGGAGACTCGAACTGGAATACGCCTGCTGTCTTCCCGAGTCGCAGCATGTGATACGTCTCGGCATCGTCGAGCGGAATGTCGTGCAGGTCAGGAATCTCGCGACCGCGCGCGCGGACGTTAGCTACAGCATCCGTGATGATTGTCAACGTAGTAAGACCGAGGAAATCCATCTTGAGCATCCCGGCCTTCTCGAGTGCGTTCATATCATACTGTGTGACGACTACCGCCTCGTCACCCTGACTGCCGGCGCCCTTGCTGGATTGGGTGCAGATCGGCACGTAGTCATCGAGTGGTCCTGGCGCGATCACCACACCAGCCGCGTGCACACCTGCATGACGCGACAGTCCTTCAAGCGCGATTGCATAGTCGAGCAGCTCGCTGTAGCGCGCATCGTCGTGATACAGCGCCTTCACTTCCGGAATCTTCTCAACCGCCTCGCTCACAGTCAACGAGTAGTTGGGAAGATTCGGGATCAGTTTCGCCAATGCGTCCGTTTCGCTGGGCGTAAAGCCAAGCACGCGGCCCACGTCTTTAACCGCTGCGCGCGACTTGAGCGTACCGAACGTGATGATCTGCCCCACGGAATCACGGCCGTATTTCTGGCGAACGTAATCGATCACCTCGCCGCGTCGCTCAAAACAGAAGTCGACGTCGATGTCGGGCATCGACACGCGCTCCGGGTTCAGGAAGCGCTCGAACAGCAGATCATACTTGAGCGGGCAGACGTCGGTAATCTTGAGCGAGTAGGCGACGAGCGATCCGGCGGCAGACCCGCGACCCGGACCCACCGGGATGTTCATGTCGCGCGCGGCCTTTATGAAATCGTACACGATCAGGAAGTAGCCAGCGTAACCCGTCTTCGTGATGACATCCAGCTCGTATCGCATGCGCGTTTCCACTTCTTCCGGAAGTGGAGTGCCGTAGCGTTCGCGCGCGCCTTCTTCTGTGAGTCGTACGAGTAGCTCATTTTCGCTGCGGACGCCTTTTGGTAGCGGAAACGACGGAACGTTGTACTTTTTCTTGAACTCGATTGCGGTTTCGTCGGCGATTCGCAACGTGTTCTCGAGCACGTCGGCGCGTTCCGGAAAACGCTCGCGCATCTCGTCCGCGTTCTTGAAGTACAGCCCCTCATCATAGTGCATCCGGTTGCTGTCGGATACGTTCTTGCCGAGTCCGATGCACAATAGCACGTCGTGCGACGCGTGATCGTCGTGCCGCAGAAAGTGCGCATCGTTTGTTGCGACGACTGGCAGCCCCAGTTCGTCCGCAAGTTTGAAGACGCGCTCGTTCAGCAGCGCCTGACCGTCGCTGTCGTGCGCCTGGACCTCGAGGTAGTAGCGACCCTTGAACAGCTCTGCGTACCACGCCGCCGCTTCTCGCGCCGCGTCCCAGTTATCCGCCAGAAGATGCGTCGCGACTTCGCCTGCCATGCACGCGGATGAGACCACGATCCCCTCGTTGTACTTCGCGAGCAGCTCACGATCTACGCGAGGTTTGGAGTAGAAACCCTCCGTGTAACCGAGTGACGAGAGCTTGACGAGGTTCCTGTATCCGGTCGCGTTCTGGGCCAGCAGAACGAGGTGATAGTACGCCCTGGCTTTGCCAGGCTGCCGGGCCGTTCCGGAGTTGCCGCCGTTCGTGGAGTTCCCGTTCTGCCCCGATTGAAACGAAGTCTCGACTCGCTGTCTCGCCCGCCTGTCGCCGGGCGCAACGTACGCCTCCATGCCGAGGATTGGCTTGAGATGAGCCTTCTTGGCCTTCTCCTGGAATTCCCACGCGGCGTGCAGGTTTCCGTGATCCGTGATTGCGAGCGCGGGCTGTTCGAATTCAAGCGCACGAGCAATGAGATCCTCGACTCGATTGGCGCCGTCGAGCAGGGAGTATTCCGAGTGGCAGTGCAGATGGACGAAGGACACTCTGTAACAATATGCGCGCGCTCATGCCCCTAGAAGGGGCCTCGGCAAGCCTGGGCGGAAGCTTAGGGTAGGCTGGGGGAAGGCTGGGGGTAGGCTGGGGGTAGGCTGGGGGAAGGCTGGGGGAAGCTTGGGCGGATGTCGCCGGCAGCGCCTCGGACGAAGGGCGCAGACGGCATACGGGAATCCCGACGACTGCGGAGTTGAGGAAATTGGGGCTGGTAACGAAAATCGGAAAAAATAGCCCTAAAGGCCGATCGCCCATTCATTAAATGTCAATAAACAGTTCATTGACGCTACTATTTAAACCGGTACGTTAAGGGCTTCTTCAAGATTGGATAAATAATTGACAGTCCGGAGAGGCGAAGACCATCTCTCCGGGCAGGGTAACCCTAACCGGATGACGCGCGCAGTCAGTCGGCAGGACACGCGTTACCCGGCATTCGTCACTTCGCGTAGTCGTGTACGCAACCCACTTCCGGAGGCTGTCTTGTCAACTCGCTGGTCTATCGTCGCGCGGCTATGGCCTGTCGCATCGGACCCATCTGCAGGGAGCGTGGAATGAAGCACACTGGTTTGATGCCGCTATTGCGAAAGGGATTGCTAGCATTCGCAATGTTAGCCGTAAGTGGCTTTGCTAGAGCCCAGGCTCAAGTAGTACTTAGTGGAACCGTAACTTCTGAGCAGGGCGAGAAGCTGCAGAACGCGAACGTTTACATCAACGAGTTGAACGTTTCAGTCGCGACGAACGCGGCCGGTTTTTACACAGTCACGCTTACACCAGCGCGGCTTCGCGGGGCGACCAGTCTCACAGTTCGCGCTCGCGCAATCGGTTTTACGCCGACAAGCAAAATCACCACTGCGACTACGCAGACAATCGACTTCAAGCTCAGACAGGATATCAACCGCTTGAGCGAAGTCGTTGTCGCCGGTGTGACCGCCGGAACGGAGCAGAAGAAGCTTCCTTTCAGCATCACACGCGTGGACGCTGCTGACCTCACCAAGTCCGCGGCAACCGATCCGCTGGCGGCACTCGAGGGCAAGGTCCCAGGCGCCAACATCACATCGGCTTCCGGCCGTCCAGGTGCGCCACCAGCCATTCTCCTCCGCGCGCCGACATCCATCGCGACGCAGGGACGTGGCACTGCCCCACTTTATGTCGTTGACGGCATCATCCTCGGCGACCAGCTGTCAGCCACCGGCGGTGGCGGACTCGCGGGCATCAACCCGAATGACATCGATAACATCGAAGTCATCAAGGGCGCTGCCGCAGCGTCGCTCTACGGAGCGCGCGCCGGCAACGGTGTCATTTCCATAACAACCAAGACGGCCAAGGCCGGCGCGGACGGATTTCACACCAGCATCCGGGCAGATTACGGTACCAGCGACATTGAGCGTAAGCTTCCGATTGCGCAGACAACCGGAATGCGCATGGATCCGACGATGACACGCTTTTGCATCAACGTATCCGGTGCGTACGCCGCACCCGCCACGGGAACGTTCGCTGCGAACAGCTGCGCCAGATCCATCGATTACCCAAGCGTCGCGAATTTCATCAACAGTTATCCCGACGTCTTCGCCCAGACACCTCCAACCTTCCCGGTCGATCCTGGCTCTACGGTTACCGGTTCAGCGCTGAAGAACGTGTTCCAGATCGATCGCTGGCCCGGCATGAATTACGACGCCGTTGGGCAGTTCGTAGATCCCAAGCCGTATACGCAGGAGAATTTTGCGATCAGCGGCAAGAGCGGACCGAACACGATGTTCGCCAGCGGTAACTACACGCGTCAGGAAGGCGCGATCAAGTATCTCAATGGGTTTCAGCGTGCAACCGCTCGCCTCAACGCCGGGCGCTCCACGGACAACTGGAACTTTGATCTGACGAGCGCATTTGCGCACGACACCAAGGATGGATACCAGGAAGAGGATGGCGGTGCAGCCTTCTTCCGCCTCACGCGTACTCCGCCGATCGTCAACCTCAACGCGGTCGACCAGTTTGGCCGCCTCTACATCCGCCCGAATCTCCAGGGTGGTGGCTCGCAGAACTTCAACCCGCTGTACGAGCTGCAGAACTACGCGCAAAACACCGCGACCAACCGGTTCACCGGCGGTACGACCGCGCAGTGGCGGCCGCTGACCTGGTACTCGATGAACTTCAACTTCAGCTACGACGGAACTGCGGCGACGGCGATCTCATTCCAGGACAAGGGATATCGCACGACGACGGGCCCTGCGGGAACGGCGAACTCAGGTCTACTCCAGCGCCGCTCGGAAGCTCAGCAGCAGTACAATGCAAGCGTGGATGCTATCGCGACTCACACGTTCTTTACGGACTTGAACTCCCGGACAAGCGCGCGATATCTGTTCGACCGCACCGATTACAACTATCAGGTGTTATCGGGCAACTGGCTCGGTGTCGTCGGACTGCCGAATGCAGCCAACATTGGCTCCACACCGTCGGGCACACCTTCCCAGACCGTTGGGTCGAGCCTCACAACGGTCCGCGGTCTCGGCTACTACCTCAGCGAGGACGTCGACTACAAGGACCGCTACATCATTGGCGCACTCGTCCGCCGCGACGCAAGCTCGCTGTTCGGCGCCGGACATCGCTGGTCGACCTTCGGCCGTGGGTCGCTGGCATGGCGCGTCTCGCAGGAACCATGGTGGTTTATCCCCGCACTTGACGAGTTCAAGCTTCGTGCGTCGGTCGGATCCGCCGGTAACCGCCCTGCATTCGTCTCACAGTACGAAACATTCTCACTCAGCTCTGGCAACGTCGGTAATCCGGTCACCCTCGGTAACCGCAATCTCCGTCCAGAAACAGTGGTCGAAACTGAACTCGGTATCGACGGTGAGCTTTTCCATCGCATAGGATTCAGCCTCACCTCCTCCAGGACCGACTCACGCGATCAGATTCTGGTCGTTCCGGTCGCTTCGTACTACGGTTACTCACAGCAGTATCAAAATGCCGGTACGCTCGCGGGCAGATCGTTTGAGGCATCGCTCAACATCCCGTGGGTTAACACGACCAATTTCACCACATCGACGCGCTTGAGCTATGACCGGGCCAAGTCGAAGATCACCAAGCTGAATGTTCCAGCGTTCACCGCTGGCGCTGCGGCACAGGGAACAAACGCCCTCTTCTTTGTCCGCCAGGGCGAAGAGTACGGCACGTTCTACGGGCGCAAGTTCATCACCAGCTGCGGCCAGTTGCCAACCGCTGCTCAAGGATCGTGTGGTGCTGGCAAGGACTTCCAAACCAATTCCGACGGCTACGTTGTGTGGACCGGAAGCGGCAATACGCCCGCTGACGGTATCACAAACAACCTCTGGCAGGCGCGCATGCCGCTCAACAGCCAGTACTTCGCTACGTCAGCGGGCGGCGATGCGTCACACTTCAACACAGGTCAGGTAATCAACTGGGGGATGCCGATGATCGAGCGTGACTCGACCGGCGCTGCAAAAATCCTCCCGCTTGGTCACTCGCTCCCAACGTATCGGTGGAGCATGGCCCAGAACGCTACCTACAAGCGGCTGAGCGGATCGGTGCTGTTC
>CAJDVC010000039.1_pt1 | contig 17080 bp, 13 predicted proteins | sample 7391211 | NCBI WGS metagenome assembly CAJDVC01 (sample SAMEA7055683, study PRJEB34461) | soil metagenome | biome: terrestrial ecosystem; feature: Peninsula; material: soil | place: Antarctica | collected 2016 | reverse complement strand
TCCTGAAGCAGGTTTATGACCTGCGCCTGAACCGAAACGTCGAGCGCAGACACGGGTTCGTCGCAGACGATCATTTCAGGCTCGACTGAGAGTGCTCGCGCTACACCAATTCTCTGGCGCTGACCGCCGGAGAATTCGTGTGGATAGCGCGAGGCATAAGCCGGGTCCAGGCCGACTTCCTCGAACAACACGCTGACGCGCTGGTCTGCTTCGCGTCCGCGCGCAAGATTATGGATGAGAATCCCTTCCTTGACTGCTGCTCCAACAGTCATACGCGGATTGAGCGACGAGAATGGGTCCTGAAAAACGATCTGCATTCTGCGGCGCATGCTTCGCAAGTCTGCCCCGCGCAAGGCAAGGACGTCAACGCCGTCAAATTCAACCTTCCCAGCGGTCGGCTCAAGTAGTCGGAGTATCGATCGACCCATCGTCGTCTTCCCGCACCCCGATTCGCCAACGACACCGAGCGTCTCGCCGCGGGCGATGCTGAACGACACGTCATTCACCGCGCGAATATCACCCGATTTGTTCCCGGAGAGACCACCGCGTGATGAAAAATTCTTGCTCAGGTGTGTGACTTCAAGCAACAGTGCATCGTTCGGCATTGCGGTCACTGATGCACTCCGGCACGGGCCGCGAGCGGCTCGTGTGGACTTTGGCGGTGGTCCGGCTCAAGCGCGAGGTGGCAGCGTGACTCATGACTTTCACCAATCACGTAAAGCGGCGGATGCTCCGTCTCACATCTTTCCCACGCATACGCACATCGATCGCGAAATCGACAACCAGGCGGCCAGGAGGTAGAGGGCGGTACAATGCCGGGTATCGTCGTCAGTCTCTCAGTTTTCTGATCGAGCCTCGGCATCGCATTCATCAGCCCCTCGGTGTAGGGATGCTGCGGCGAGTTGAACAACTCTGCAACGGTCGCGCGCTCAACAACTTCTCCACCATACATCACAACAACCCGATCCGCGACCTCCGCGACGACTCCGAGGTCATGTGTAATGAGGAGAACTGCCATTCCAAGCTGTTCCTGCAACTTCTGCAGCAGCTCAAGGATCTGCGCTTGGATCGTGACATCCAGAGCGGTCGTTGGCTCATCAGCAATCAGCAACGCGGGTCGCAGGACGAGCGCCATCGCAATCATCACGCGTTGACGCATGCCTCCCGACATCTGATGTGGATACGCGGACGCACGTTCGCGCGGGTCGGACATGCCGGTAAGGGACAGCATCTCCACAGCGCGCTCCCACGCCTCGCGCCGCGATGCATCAGTGTGAACTCGCACCACCTCGGCGATCTGCTCGCCAACGGTCAGCACCGGATTCAATGCGGACATCGGTTCCTGGAATATCATCGCGATCCGATTGCCGCGCATGTCGCGCATGTCGGTCTCGCTCAAGCCAAGCATCTCTCGCCCCTCGAAAAGAATGCTGCTACCGGCCTCTATTCTGCCAGGATTGCGGATCAGCCTCAGGATCGAGAGCGCCGTAACCGACTTTCCCGAACCGGACTCACCGACGACCGCAACTGTCTCGCTCCGCGCCACGTCGAACGAAACGCCGTCCACGGCGCGCGCAATCGCACCTGCATCGTGGAAATACGTGCGCAGGTCGTTCACCCTGAGCAGGGGCTCACTCACGAGTCCAGTTCCGCCATCGCCCCACTGGTCTGCCGGGGATCAAATGCAGCGTGCAGTGCATCTCCGAGCGCGTTGCACGCGATAGCCGTCGTTACGATAAGCAGTCCCGGAAATAGTGATATCCACCAGGCGCTCCCGACCTGGTCGGCTCCATCCTGAATAATGCTACCCCAACTCGCACTTGGCGGCTGTACGCCAAGGCCAAGATAGGAAAGTCCCGCCTCAAGAATTATCACATGACCAATGCCAAGTGTAGCAGCGACGATAATCGTCGGCACCACGTTAGGTAAGATGTGACGGATCAGAATTCTCGGGCTGCTCGCACCAATTGCACGGGCTGCGGCAACAAAATCGAGCTCCCGAAGCGACAGCACCTGTGCCCTGACCATTCGGCTGAGGCCAAACCACCCCGTGATACCAAGTACTACTATAAGTAGCCAGAGCGGCAGCCCGTTCCACAATGCCAGAATCGCGATCAGCAGAAGCACTCGTGGGATCGCCAGCGCCGCATCCACAAACCGCATCATGACCGCGTCGACCACGCCACCGGCAAACCCGGCGATTGCGCCATATAACGTGCCCAGTGTCACGGCGATCGCGGTTGCCAGGGCGGCTACTGAGAGCGAGACACGAGCTCCGTAGATGCAGCGGCTGAGCACGTCGCGGCTGAATGAGTCTGTCCCGAATGGATGAGCGAATGACGGCGCAGCGTTCTTGAGCCCGACGATGTCGGGCTGCGCGATAGGGTCGTAGGGCGAGATGAGCGGAGCGAGCAGTGTGACGACCACAATCAACGCCAGGACGCCGCCGGCGATTCCGGCGTGTCGGCCGATGTGGCGACCGACGTACCGCACCCAGTGCGGACGGATATCGCTCGGTTCAGCGGCCACGGATCCGGGGGTCGACAACTACGTACAGCAGATCCGCCAGAAGGCTCCCGAGCGTAACCGTGGCCGCGGCGACGATCACACCTGCCGTGACGAGCGGATAGTCTCGCGTGCTCACAGCATTGAGTATCACCCAACCCATTCCCGGCCACGCGAATACGCGCTCAATGAACACTGCGCCAGTGAACAGCACCGGCAGCGAGAGGCCGAGCAGACTTACTGTTGGTATCAACGCATTGCGAAGTACATGGACCAGCATGATGCGTCGCTCGCTCACGCCCTTGGCACGAGCGGTTCTGACAAAATCATCCGGTAATACGCGAAGCAACTCCGCGCGCTGGTATCGCGCCACAGCGGCGCCAGACAGCAGCGCCAGCGTGATGGCCGGAAGCGCCAGGTGCTTCAGACGGTCGATAATGGCGGCAAGCGGTGTCATGTACTCGTGCATGATCGGATCTACCGCTCCAGCCACAGGAAAAATCGGGAACCAATATGCGAAGATCAGCATCATCATCAGAGCAAGCCAGAAATCCGGCATCGCGTAGAAGAACATCGAGCCAGCGCCGAGTGTTCGATCAGTGCGTGATCCCGGGCGCATCGCTTGAATAAGTGCAAGTCCAATCCCGCCAGCGAACCCGAGGACGAGCGCCGTTCCTGCGAGCAGAAGTGTGTTCGGCAATGCGGCCTTCAATACGTCAAGCACCGGCCGATGCATCGAGAACGACCAGCCGAAATCGCCGCGTGCGACGTTTGCGAGATATCGTGCGTACTGCGTGAGCAACGGTTGATCCAGGCCGTACATTACGCGCCATCGAGCGCGCAATGCCTCGCTCACGTTCGGATTGTCCATTGCCGCGGCGAATGGATCACCCGGCGCTATGTGGATGAGGACAAATACCAGTGTCGTTACGATCGCGACCACGATGACGGCCTGCACAAGTCGTGAAATGACAGTGCCGACAATCCCGCGGTGCGACGCCAACCTACTTGTTCCCGGATGGAGTGGAAGAGTCCGCGCTTGCTACTGGCGCGCCCGCGCCCGAGCGATCACGTGGAGTCTGTTCATTCTCCGGCACGTACCAGTCGGCAAGGTGAGCCCACCATGCGTCCGCACGTAGCCCAGCAATGTGAAAGCGCTTTTGAATGCCGACCATATTGCGCGGTTCGAAGAGCCATATGGCTGGCGCGTCATTTATCAGTGTCCGAAACGCGCTCGAGTACAATCCGCGTGCAACCAGACGGGATGGCGCGCCAAGCGCACTGTCAACTTCAGCGTCAAACGTCGAGTTCGCATAGTCACCGTAGTTCTTGCTGCCCTCCGTGTGTGCAGCGGCTGAACCCCAGCTCTCCCGGATTCCTGCGGGACTGGGATCGGCAATCCAGGTTTCAATCGCCGTGTCGAACTTGTGAGAATGCTGCTGCTGTTCGAAGACGTTAGGTTCTACCGAAGCGATTGTTACACTGACGCCGATCTTCTTGAATTGATCCTGCATCAGCACGGCAAGCCTCTGTCTGTCCATGCTGGAAGACGGGACCATTATTGAGAAGGCAAGCTTTCTACCGTTCCGTACTCGGATCCCATCTGGCCCCATGCGCCAACCCAGTGAATCGAGCAACTGCGTGGCGCGTTGCGGATCATACGGAATCTGCGGAATCGTAGTGTCTGTAGTGGCCATCGCGCGGACCGTAGGGCCAACGCTCGGGATTGCCAGTGAATCGAAGACGTTCCGCACGAGCGCTGCGCGATCAATCGCCATTGTGAGCGCGCGTCTTGTCGTGACGTTGCGAAATAGCGGATTCGCCGACTGCGGATTCGCCGGATCGCGCATGTTGAAGACCATGTATCCAAATCGGAATCCGGGGTACGCAATGAGGCGCAATTGGTTCGATCTCGCAATCTGTGGAAGCATCGATGACCGCACAGCCGCGAAGAAATCTGCTTCACCTGCGAGAAATCTTGTGGATGCGGCGCCAAAGTCACTCGGCGCGATTGTCCAGATCACCCGGTCGAGTTTCGCCGGAGCGCGATAGTGGTCACGGTTAGAGACAATCTCAATCGTCGCGTTCGGTACCCAGCGGCGGAATCGAAACCGACCTGAACCAATCGGCGATCGCAGAATCGGAGACGCCGCTAGCGCTGAAGGTGGAATCACGCCGTACACATGCTCGGGCACAATCAGCGCGACGTTCGCGGCGTCGTAAAATTGCTGCGCAGTACGACGCTTGAACCAGAATACCGGCGTCAACGAATCCGCAACCGTTACAGAATCGATCTCCGAGAGGAGTGGAGCAATCGGCGACGCCAGTTCCGGATTCTTGCACAGCGCGATCGTGAACTGCACGTCGCGCGCACGCACCGGCTTCCCATCGTGCCAGCGCGCTCCCGGGTGCAGATGAAATGCAATCGACAGTGAATCGGGACCCCAGGTCCAGCTGTCGGCGAGAGCCGGTGTGAAGCCAGCGTCGCCGAAGACATTCAGAGAATCCCCGATATTTGCGAGAGGTTCGAAGATCTGTTCAGCAATCTCACGACCCTGCGTAGAGATGATCAGGGGCGGGAACAGATAATCCGCGTCCGACGCTGTCGAGATTACAAGCGTTCCACCACCAGCGGTTCCTTGTGTTCGCTCGCCATTGCAGGCGAGCACGGTAGCCATGAATATCAGCGCCAACGCTGCCCGGACCTGCGGGAATCTGGCCGACACGTGGTGGCCTCCGCTGAAGGTGGTGACAGGACGCAGGGCGGCGGTGGCGGCGGGAGTGTTCATCATCGAGATTGCGGGTGGCTTCAGTTGATCCTCGATGAGTATCGTCAGCGCTACATCATCGCGCCACACGGGCCTCCCCACAAGCTTCAATTGGAAATTGGTTCCGCGCGGCGCGATTAAATTTACCCGTTGAGGGCGCTGCCGCACCCGCGCCCGGTCGCCGTACATTCCAATTCTCCGTCAGATGGCTTCCGTTCAAGCTCTCCCTGCGCTCGCAAGCGCCGATCAATTTGCCCCCCGCCATATCGGCCCGACGCGTTCAGATGTCGCCGAAATGCTCTCCACCCTCGGTTACGAGTCGCTCGATGCGCTGATCGACGCCACGGTCCCGGAAAAGATCCGACTCCGTCGGCCGTTGTCTGTCCCCGCCGCTCGAACCGAGGCCGAAACCCTCGCCCTCCTTCGAGGAATGGCGGCGCGCAACAAGCTCCTCAGATCATTCATAGGAATGGGCTTTTCCGACACCGTGACGCCCCCCGTCATCCAGCGGAATATCGTCGAGAGCCCTGCCTGGTACACTGCCTACACACCGTACCAGGCCGAAATAGCTCAGGGACGTCTCGAGGCGCTCCTGAACTTCCAGACTATGGTAAGCGACCTCGTCGGGCTGCCCGTCGCCAACGCTTCACTGCTGGATGAATCGACCGCAGCGGCCGAAGCGATGGGACTGGCCCACGCACTGAATGGGAAGGCTGGCAAGGAGCTGTTTCTCGTCGCAGACGACTGTCATCCACAAACCATAAGCGTAGTCCGGACCCGCGCATCAGCCCGAGGGATCACCGTGAAGGTGCTCCCGTACGACAAGTTCGAATTCGGACCGCAGGTGTTCGGAGTGCTCGTCCAGTACCCTGCGAGTGACGGCGCCATCCGAGACTACTCCGCACTCTGCGAAACCGCGCACGCAGCCGGCGCGCTCGTAACTGTCGCCGCGGATCTGTTGAGCCTGATACTGCTGGCGCCACCCGGAGAATGGGGTGCAGATATCGTCGTCGGGAACACCCAGCGCTTTGGTGTTCCGCTCGGCTATGGTGGGCCGCACGCCGGCTTCTTTGCAACTCGCGACGATTACAAGCGCCAGATACCAGGACGCATCATCGGCGTTTCTCGAGACGCCGACGGCGCCCCGGCACTGCGCATGGCGCTTCAGACCCGCGAGCAGCACATCCGGCGTGAGAAGGCTACCAGCAACATCTGCACGGCTCAGGTCCTTCTTGCGGTCGTTGCAAGCATGTACGCCGTATATCATGGCCCCGATGGCTTGGAACGCATCGCAACGCGCATGCACCAGCTCACCACAGCCCTCGCCGAAGGAGTGCGCCGACTCGGCCTTCGCATCGTGCACCAGGATTATTTCGACACGCTTCGCATCGACCTCGGCGCGCAAAAAGCGTCAGACGTCATGAAGCGTGCGGTCGCCGCTGGCATGAATCTCCGGAAGTTGAGCGATACGGAAGTTGGCATCTCGCTCGACGAGACCTCAAGCCCAGCCGACGTCGCTGATATTCTTGGCGCATTGAGTGCCGGCTCCGCGCCCGATACGGACATTGACGAACTCCTCGCAGCGTCTGATGCTCGCTACGACGAGCGGTTCAGGCGCACATCGAAGTTTCTGACGCATCCGGTGTTCAACGATTACCACTCTGAAACCGAGCTGCTCCGATACATCTATCGACTGCAGGCACGCGATCTTTCCCTCGTGCACTCGATGATCCCGCTTGGTTCCTGCACGATGAAGTTGAACGCGACCGCCGAGATGATGCCCATCACCTGGCCGCTTTTCAACAAGATCCATCCATTTGCCCCCGTCGATCAGACACAGGGCTACGCGCAGCTTTTCCGTGAACTTGAATCAGATCTGGCCGAGATAACCGGATTCGCAGCCACATCGTTGCAGCCGAACGCCGGCTCGCAAGGCGAGTACTCGGGACTGCTTGCTATTGCCGCATACCATGCATCACGCGGTGAAAGTCATCGCCGAGTCTGTCTGATTCCGCAGTCGGCGCACGGCACCAACCCTGCGAGCGCTGTGATGGCGGGTATGACTGTTGTCGTCGTCAAGACAGATCCGTCAGGCAATATTGATGTATCCGATCTGCGCGACAAGGCCGAAGCACATCGCGCCGAGCTCGCAGCGTTGATGGTGACATACCCGTCGACGCACGGCGTTTTCGAGGAGACCATCGCAGACATCTGTAATATCATTCACGCCAACGGCGGCCAGGTGTACATGGATGGCGCCAATATGAACGCGATGGTTGGGCTCTGCCGGCCGGGTGATGTAGGCGCTGACGTGTGCCACCTCAATCTTCACAAGACGTTCTGCATTCCGCATGGCGGCGGCGGCCCGGGCATGGGCCCGATCGCTGTTGCGCCACATCTGACACCGTTCCTTCCGGGTCACACCGTCATCGGTCAACCCGGTCGCGAAACTGTTGGTGCCGTCTCGGAAGCACCATGGGGCAGCGCAAGCATCCTGCCCATCTCATACGCCTACATCCGTATGATGGGACCAGATGGCCTTACCGAGGCGACGAAGATTGCCATCCTCAATGCCAACTATATGGCAGCGCGACTCGACCCGCATTATCCCGTACTCTACCGTGGCCATAACGGAACCATCGCGCACGAATGCATCGTCGACACCCGCGTCGTCAAGGCGACCAGCGGCGTTGACGTAGAGGATATCGCGAAACGCCTTATGGATTATGGCTTCCACGCTCCGACCGTTTCATTTCCTGTCGCGGGGACGATGATGATCGAACCGACCGAGAGCGAGTCGAAGGCCGAGCTCGACAGATTCTGCGATGCAATGATCGCGATCCGGGAGGAAATCCGCGCGATCGAAACTGGAGAATCGGATCGCACGGATAACGTGTTGAAGAACGCACCGCATACGCTTGCTCGCATTACTGCCGACGAATGGACACATCCATACTCGCGCACCCAGGCGGCGTATCCAGCAAGCTGGGTCCGCCAGTCCAAGTTCTGGCCGGCGAATGCGCGTATCGAGTCTGCGTACGGAGACAGAAATCTTGTATGTTCCTGCCCCCCTGCCGACGCGTACGCGACGTGAAGAAAAAAAGCCGCGCCTCAATCGAGGCGCGGCTTTTCTTGCATTGCGGAAGTCGGAGCTCTCGGCTGCTTCGCTATCCGGCGAGCGCTGTATAGGCGTCAGGCTTGAGCAATGTCGCGAGATCCGCCGGGTCCTTGACCTTCATCCGGATCATCCAGCCATCGCCATACGGGTCTGAGTTTACGAGTGCTGGCTCGCCATCCAGACGCGCGTTGATCTCCGTCACCTCGCCCGCGAGTGGGGCGAACAGCTCCGAGACAGCCTTGACGGCCTCGATGGTTCCGAACACGTCGTGCTTCGCGAAAGCTGCACCAGCTTTCGGTAGCTCGAGATACACGACGTCTCCTAATTCGCCCTGAGCGAAGTCCGTGATTCCAACTTCGACAACCCCGTTGCCGCGGTCGCGGATGTATTCGTGCTCAGCCGTGTAAAGCAGATCTCCGGGAACGTTGGCCACGCGTCAATGCCTCAGGATGGAGCGAAAAAACGGGACTGACGCGAACCGCCAGTCAATCCGCCAAGCTAGATCGGGCGTCAAGGCCTGTCAACTCTTCCCATACCTTGTCCACCTGCAGCTGCAGCTTCTTGAGCGAGCCGTCATTCTCGATCACGTAATCGGATCCGGCCCGTTTCAGTTCCGCGTTCATCTGGGCCGCAATCATGTTGCCAGCGTCTTCCTCTGAAACCCCCCGCAATTTGACGAGACGCTTGAATCGAAGCTCCTTTGGTGCGTCAACCAGAACGATCTTGTCGAACTCGGCCACGAGGTGGCGCTCAAACAGGAGCGGTACGACGTATATGAGAACCGCGTCTCCGCGCTTGCGTGTGTCTGCGACAATCTTTTTACGGAGGGTGTTGACGCTTGGGTGGATGATCTCGTTCAACTCGTCGAGCTGATCCTTGTCTGCGAATACCGTATGCCGGAGTGCTTCGCGGTCGAGGGCGCCGTCAGGTGTCAGGAAGTCCTTTCCCCACCGCTCGACCACCCGCCTGTAGCCTGGTGAACCCACGGCCACCGCCTCCCTGGCGAGAACGTCGGCGTCCAGAATGGTGGCACCAAGAGCCTCAAAGCGTGATGCCGCCTCGGACTTTCCGCTGGCGATGTTGCCAGTCAAACCCACATAGAGCATTGACTAACAAACTATGAACGGGGCCGCGCTTGTAAACGGCAAACTTTTGACTATTCGCCGACAGCGTCGAGGCTGGGGGTGGTGGCGTCGTACGAAGGCTTGAACCTCTGGACGGGACGCCTCTCCGCGATCAGATCCTTCAGTGTGCCGAAGACCAGCTTGGCCCCTCCACCGGCCCGGATTTGGGAGGGAGTGGCTGCCAGGTAGCGCCTGCAGTTGTTCCGAAAGGCGCTCCCGGATGGGAAACTGAGTGTGAGAGCAATCCGGTCAGTGCTGTGTCGAGTGCCGTCCATGAGCGCGGCGGCTACGATGAGCCGACCCCACATGATCACTTTGTTGGCAGATGGATACCCGGACGCCGAAAGAGCACGGGACAGTCGCCTCGCCCCGATCCCCATCTCCCGGGCCAGGACTGCCGGCGTGAGCCGCTCGTGGGCCCGTGTGATTGCCGTGAGCAGTGCGTCGGCGGCGACAGGGTCCAAAGCCGGCGCGAGGCCGCTTTTTACCATGCTCGCGACTCCTCGTGCCGATGCTCTTTCAATAGCCCGGGTGAAGGCGGACGGCCCGTCGTCCATATCGGCGATCACGAGGGCTTCGAAACCGTATCGGCCAGCATCAAAAATGTGATGTACCGATTCCATGGAGTAGGTCGTGTATGCTATGAGCGCAACGCCCGGATTGAGTCGTTTGAACCGTCGGATCGCATCGAAGGTCGGCGTAACAGCCGACTCGAGATCCAGAACTGCGGCGTGCACCAACCGATGGTCGCTGGTCGAGAACATTTGTTCCCAACTGTCACACGGGATGATCGTGTGGCTATCACGTGCCGCCGCCCTTAGCCGGGCCAGGCGGCCAGGATGGTTGATAAGGGTGAGAATCACGCTCATGGAATTAGTGTCGGCACGCTTTGGTTGTTTCAAAGGACGCCGATATTCGCATTTAGTGACAAGAACGTCCGGCCGCGTGACGACTCATGCTTCCGGCAATACCTACTTTCTCAGCATGCCGAAATCCGTTCGCGAAGCATTCACGCTGATCGAGCTGCTTATCGTGGTGACCATTGTGGGCATCCTCGCGGCTCTGGCACTACCTCGAATCCGTTCTGCGCAGTTCGATGCTGATACAGGGATGCACACGGTGCAGATTGCCCTGCAACAGGCTCAACGCTTCGCGATCCTTCGGCAAACAGACGTGATGGTCAGCTTCGACACTGCTGGCAAGCGCATTCGCGTCGTTTACGATGTCAACAACAATCACCTGTACGATCCCGGCGAAACAGTGAAGTGGTCGCCACTCGACGACGGCAACCGTTTTGTCATACCGCCCTCGGGAGTTCAGATGGCCGGTGGCGCATCTGTCGTTGGAAGCAGCCTCGCCTCTCGTAACGGCTATCCGACTGTGTACTACCACCGCGATGGTGCACTCAGCAGTGAGCTCGAATTGTACCTGACTTCACACAGAACCAATTTGACGGATGAGCGCGCGATACACGTCCGGCAGGCTACCGGACGGGTGCAGCTTTACCGTTACAACGGAAGCGCCTGGATAGGAGCCGGACTATGATGAAGAAGCTTCGCAAGGGTATGACCCTTATCGAGGTGATGATTGCCGTCACCATACTTTCCACAGCCATGCTCGGTATCGCTGGCTTCATGGGAAAATTCGCTCATATCGTCGCCGTGAGCGACGTCAAGAACACCGCGAATGAGATCGCATCGCAGCGTCTCGAAGAGATCAAGAGTGCGCCTCGCTACTCAGCGATCGACACGCTGTACCCGGGTACAACAAACCTCACGACTCCGTATGCAGGTTACACGCGGACGACGGTCGTGAGTCACACGGGTGGCGGATCGGCAGATCTCTACGATTACAAGACCATTACCGTGACTGTCGCGAACCGGCGTCTCGATGTACCAATCAAGCGCACCACGATCATCGCGGCCTTTTGAGGTGAATCGCATGATGAATCCGATCCTTCGCCGGCGGCCCCTTACCAGCTTGCGCCGGCCACAGCGTGCTGGCTTTACTCTGCTGGAGGTCATGATCTCGATCACGATCCTCCTGCTAGTATTTGCTACGGCAATTCCGTTGTTCCGCACGCAGGTGCGTGCCATGGGGAGTACTGCTGGCAGGTCTGACGCTCAGCAAAACGTGCGCTTCGCAATATCGACCATCGAGCGACAACTTCGCGTTGCGGGAGCCGGCGTTTCTGACCAGCAGCCGCTCCTGATCCAGGCTGATCCCTATGCGATCACCTTCGACGCTGATTACGCAGCGCGTGATACTGCGGCCGAGGGTGGTGCGTTTGGCGCGGTGTATTACGATCCGGATCTGCCGATTGGTTCGACGATGAGCATGACACCGGCTCAGCAGATCACTCTGCCTCTCTCGACGAGACCGTGGCCCACAACCTCTTATTATCGAGGCGGCGGCCCGCCGAGCGCCGCAGAGACAATCTCGTTCTGGGTCGCAGTAGACAACAGCCCAGGGTCGAACGGGCGATACGCACTGTTCCGCAGGGTCAACGCGATGCCGATCGATACTCTTGCTCGTGGAATCATTCTCGACCCGTTGAAACCGCCGTTCTCATATCAAATACTCTCTGCGCTGAACGTGCCAACCGACGTTCCGGCTGCATCGCTTCCGGCATTTCACGTTGCCGTTCATGGCGCGCCTGATGACACGGCCGCGTCCGCACTCACAGATCAAATTCGATTTGTAAATATTCATCTGAAGGGCAGTTTCGTTGAACGTAACGGCTCGAGCACCGTTCAGGTCGCCGATGCATCAGTGCGTTTGCTCAACGCTGGGTTGCTGAATCTTGCAACCTGCGGCGAGGCGCCGGTCTTCGGGCAATCAGTGTCTGCGGCGGTCTCTACGGGCAAAGTTGTGCTTTCATGGAACCCTGCGAGTGACGAAACGGGCGGCGAAAAAGACATCGAGAAATACGTCATCTATCGCAAGACCGTAGCGGGTGTATTTGCTGATCCATTGGCCGCGATTCCAGCTGGTCTTTCCAGTTACAGCTTTACCGATACGCAGGTCCTGTCTGGCGAGAAGTGGATATACGGTGTGGCTGCCGAGGATTGCGGTGGCCAGTTTTCTACCGTGTCGCAGACTAGTCAGGTAACAGTACCATAAACGGGGGAATGATGTACGCAAAGCACCTTGATATCCTCGCGAAAAAGTATCGCGCATGGAAAAGTCGTCGAACCATGAAGCGCGGCTTTGACCGCCGCGGTTCGGCACTGATACTCACGCTCGTTCTCACTCTCTCGCTGGCGAGTCTTGCTACGTCGGCCATCTATCTTGGTGCGAACGACAAGATGCTTGCGCTGACCTACGACCAGGAGCGCAACATGCGCTACGCTGACGAGGCGGTGCTCGCGATGGGAAAGAGCACACTCAACTTCGATCCTTACGCGGCGCCAGACACCGGCTATACGACCGTGCTCAATAATGCCCAGGTAAAGGATGCGAATGGAACTCCGCTTCCAGGCCTGACTGCAAGCATGTATCTTGGACCGACCAGCTCCAACACCGGTCAGTTCGGTCGTTTTGTGAGCGTCGTCGCCGTCGTGAAGAATCAAACCGGTGCGCAGGTTATCCGCCGGCTTGAGCTTGCCCGTGAGAGTTTCGCAAAATTCGCCTATTGGTCAAACCAGGAATCGAATAGCGGAAGCACGATCTACTTCAACAACAACGACCAATTGTGGGGACCGGTCTGGTCCAACGACCAGTTACACATCGCATCCGGTGGTGCGAGGTTCCATGGTTCGGTTGGAACCGCTTCCACAATTGACGGCAAGCCGTACGGCACGTTCGATCTTGGTTACGCCGAGAATCAGAAGCCCATTGTGCTTCCCAATAACACAGTGCTGTCGAGCCTTGCCGGTTATGCTTCTGCCGGTAATTTCAACTTTACCGCGCCCAACTCGAGCACTGTCGATCAGGCCAAGATGCGGATCGAGTTCGTCGCAAAGCCGCTCAACGGAGGCGCCGGTGGTGGCTCGACCGGACTACCGCTCACAGGCGCCGATGACGGATTCTTCCGTGTGTACATCAGCAACGCGGGCGCGGCATGGTTGCGCGGCGATGTAAGCTCAAAGGCTGACAATTGCGGCGCAACGTACATCTTTACCAGCACGGGTACGGGGCTGGGGTCGCCCAGCCGTCCAGCATTCGTTCCAATGTCGGAGAACACAACCAAGTGGTTCAAGCAAGCGCTCCAGGCTGCACCGGCGGGCTACTACAACTCCACGAAAATAGCCAACCTCACCAGCGCGACAGCGTCGACGAGAGAGAACGCCACACTCGGACAGTCCACGGCTCGCTGCTACCTCGGTGGCGACCCAAACCTGCGGGCAGTCAGTTATCGCTCAACGGCCGCATACTCAGTCGACACGCTCAAGGCGCGCTCACTGGGTGGCACGTGGATCATGAGCGCCGTGCAGAACATCGCTGGCGACAGCACGACGTTCTACCCGGCAACCAGCAGCAACCCGATGGGGTACTGGAAGACGTATCCAGGCGCGGTATCACCGCAACTCTCCGCCCTCTACCCCGCCGAGGCAAGCTATCTTTACCCCCTGTATCGCGGACTTAATGCTGGTACCAAGGGCGTCATCTATGTAGGTGGTACGACTGGTCTCAGTGGTACACTTCGCGGGCGGGTCACGCTCTACGCGACGGGGAATGTTGCCATTTTGCGAGATGTGAAATACGTGACCGATCCATCGCTCAACAATTGCACCGCGGACATGCTCGGAATCATCTCGGGCAACGACATAATGGTTGCGGATAACCTCCTGCAGGATCCGCCCAACCTGTCGGGCCTCGGGTATACAAACATGGACGACACGAAGGACGTGTTCATCCAGGGTGTGATGATGGCATTGAAGACCGCTTTTGGTGCTGAGAATTACGATAGCGGGCCGACGAACGCCAACGATTGCGAGGGCACCAACAACGGTCGCGGCTGTCTTTACCTCACCGGCGGAATCATTCAACAGCAGCGCGGTGCTGTCGGTCTCTCGAACGGAAGTGGCTTCGCCAAGCGCTACAGCTATGACAAGTGTGCGTTGTACAATCCACCGCCATACTTTCCGACCACGGGTCGTTACACGGATAACCGATACTACGAGATCGATCCGTCCGGTTTTAACGTTGCGGCGCTTTTCAACTCGCTCACTCCGTGAACGGCGCCAATCGCTGAAGTGGTCTGGATGGCAGATGGGCCCGGAAAATTTCCGGGCCCATCTGCGTAGCTACAGCAGGTTGTCGGCGGCGTAAACCGTAGCCACCTCAGAAAAGACGTACCTGTGCCGCATCGATACGAGGTACGCTGTGGCACATCCGGCATCGTGCTTCGTACTTGTCGGCTGCACCGACCATGATCTGCGGACTTTCGTACGGTGCTGGCTTGCCGTCGATCAGCCGCTGATTCCGCGTCGCGGGGCCGCCGCACAGGACGCAGATCGCGTTCAACTTGTCGACGGTCTCCGCGACGGCCATCAGTTGAGGCATCGCGCCAAAGGGCTCGCCGCGGAAATCTGTATCAGTACCTGCGATGATTACGCGACGTCCCGTTTCCGCGAGTGCCGTCACGAGTTGCACGATGCCAGCATCTAGGAATTGAGCTTCATCGATGCCGATGACCTGAGCAGTTGGATCGAGCCTCTGTGCAATCTGCGCGGACGTGTCGATAGGAATTGCTTCGACCGTCCGTCCGTCGTGGCTCGAGACCGCGTTGATGCCAGCGTACCGCTCGTCCAGGCGGGATTTGAATACCTGGACACGCTTGCGTGCGATCAAAGCGCGCCGTATCCGGCGTATCAATTCCTCGCTCTTTCCGCTGAACATGACACCAGCGATTACTTCGATCCAGCCGCCGGTGTGTTGGTATCCGACGCTCATCGCGACTTACCGTTCGAAGGGTCGTGGACGTCGCGGCGGTCCGCTGGGTCTTCCGCCGCGCTCGTCGCGACTTGACGCACCGGAGCGCGGTCCCCGTCCGAGGTTGCGTTCGCGTCGTTCGCCATCCGGTGGCGAGCCACCTCGTGGTGGCCGCGGGCTCCATTCCTTACGCTCGCCTCCGCGGTCTGGTCGAGTACCACCTCTGGGCGGGCCGCGGAACTCCTTGCGCGGTGGACGATCGTCGCGGCCGCGCGCATCGCGAGGGGGGCGCGAGTCACGCGTTTCGCCACGCGTTTCGCCACGGCTGTCGCCACGGCTGTCGCCACGGCTGTCGCCACGGCTGTCGCCACGGCTGTCGCCACGGCTGTCGCCACGACCTTCGCTGCGACCTTCGCCTCGTGCGTCTCGCGATGCTCGATCGGACGATGGCGATGTCAACAAGCGCAGGCCGTGCGCCGGTGCCGCCTTTGTCTGAGAGCGCTCCGCGTCGAGTAGACGGATTGCTGCCGCTGCGATCTCGATGCCGTCGTAGCGCTCCAGCAATGGCTCCAGCGCGATGATTTCCCGTGTTGCCACTCCCTGTGACAGAATGACGGAGAGCTCTTCGCGCAATGTGGCGTCCCGCGACCGGGCGGCAGAGCGGGGTCCTTCGAGAGTGAGGGGCACCACTGCTTCTGTCAGTTCGTGAAGCGCGATCATGTCCCGCGGCGTTGCGAGTGCAACGATCTGCACGGGGCCGATGCCGGCGGCTGCTGCTACCTCACTTGGCATTACCGGTGAGTCATAAAGAATTACCGTATGACTGGCCGGGATCGAATCATAGCGTGAGACCCTGATTGGGTCGTCGGTCCGGCGATAGCCGAGGCTGCGCACTGTCTGCGTCGCATCAGCTTCAGATCCCGCGTCGCGCACGACGATCGTCGCGGATGGCGGGTCGAGATCGTCGAGGAGTCGCCGGAGTGCAGCCGGTCTCGACGCGGCACTGACGCTTACGTAATGGACGGACGGGGCGGCCGGAGAGATCTGTGGGACGGGCGGCTCCTCAGCGTCAGCTGGCGTCATTCGCCGGGCAGTCCGAAGGTAGCTGTCGATCAGCTTTTCGACCGCGGGTGTTTCACGGCGCGCGATCATGACCCGGGTCGTTTCCTTGGGCAGTTCACCGAATAACGATTCGAGCGCCGGAAGTGTCAGCGGGCTGCTCGCGAGGTCATCGTCGATCCACGCTAGAACGATCGTTCGGAGCGTGTCGAGTTTGATTGCGGATCGCTGGATCAGGGTCTGGATTTCCGCGGCGGGGCCGGCGATTGCGTGGACCGGACGCTCCGCGAGCATGCGCGCGGCACGATTGGCGGAGGTTACGGGCAGAACTTCAATCCCATGGGTGCCGCTCATGGCGGCAATGGTGTTTCCCACTACTACGGCGGACTCGGCGTCAGGTGTCACTATCACCACCTGAAGGGAGGGTTGGGATGGGTCGATGCGCTCCAGGCCGGGCAGAATGACGCGCGCGAGCGCGTCGATCGTCCTCGGGAGAAAGTGGACGACGTTCTGGCTGCGTGAAGCCGTGCTGCGCTCGGCCTGTTCCATTCGGTGTTCGCTCGGTAATGTTATTGGAATGATCTCCGCCATCGTGCTGGTGAGGGCCGACCCGCAGCGGATCCCGCAAT
>CAJDVC010000038.1_pt1 | contig 17778 bp, 17 predicted proteins | sample 7391211 | NCBI WGS metagenome assembly CAJDVC01 (sample SAMEA7055683, study PRJEB34461) | soil metagenome | biome: terrestrial ecosystem; feature: Peninsula; material: soil | place: Antarctica | collected 2016 | reverse complement strand
CGGTGGGGGATTCCGATCCGTACTCGCAGCCGATGCAATCCAGAAGATGGGCTACACGAACGTTGCTTCAATGGCCGGCGGATGGCGCGGGTGGAAGGCAGCTGGAGCACCGGTCGAGTGATCCTGACCGCTTTGATTGCCATTGTGTCGCTCGGATCCGCTCCCAATGCACCAACCGCTTCGACAACTGCACTCGCCCCAATTCAGACCACGACTGCCGATTCGGTTCCTCACCGAAAGGCGGCGCACAAGAAATCGGTTTCCTCACGCGCACGTCCGGTCCGCGATACAACGCCTTCTCGGAAGACGCCGCCAACACCCGCCTTCACTGTTACGCCGCTGGAAATCGGATCGTCGTGTACTACGGAAATCCACTTTCCAAACGGATGGGCGTGCTCGGTGAATATCCACAGGCCGTAATGATTGCGAAGCTGCAGGATGAGGTACGCAAGTTTCAGCTCGCTGATCCTGCGACTCCTGTCAAGCCAGGTTTCCACCTCATCGTTTCCGTTGCACAGGGCTCACCCGGCAAAAACGGTCTTTACCGCCTGCGGATGACCGACTCGCTGATCACCTACTGGTGCAATCTGGCAGAGAGCAAGGGATACCTGATCTTCCTCGACGTACAGGTCGGAAAAAGCACCGTACAAGCGGAGCTTAAACCGCTCATACCATACCTCAAACGGCCTTACGTACATCTTGCACTGGATCCCGAATTCTCGATGCATCACGCATCAGAGGGTTACCTTCCCGGAAAGAAAGTCGGCGTCATGGACGCAGCTGAAATCAACTACGCTATCAAGACTCTCGCGGATCTGGTCACCGAAAATCACCTCCCGCCAAAGATTCTCGTAGTCCACAGATACACTCAGGCGATGGTCACCAATTATCGCGAGATCAAGCCAGTGCCGGCAGTCCAGTTCGTTATGAATATGGATGGATTTGGCGGCCCGCAGTTGAAGCGCGATTCGTACAACGCGTATGAGCGAATGCAGCCTGTACAGTTCGACGGTTTCAAGTTGTTCTACAAGAATGACAGACCGATGCTCACGCGCGAAGAGGTTGTGAAACTGAAACCATCACCACTGTTCATTACATTTCAATAGGTCGTCTCGAACTGGTGATCGAAGTATTGCTCGGTCAGGGACGCCCAACGCGGCGTCCCTTTTTTTCGTACAATTGCAACGCCCTGTGTGAAACGGCGAGTTACATCCCGCCTTCTGAACATCGCTAACCGAGGCCCTATGACCAGCAGACGTGACTTCCTCAGGACCACCGCGCTCGGTGCGGTGGCTGTCGCAGGTACCGCACACGCAGCGCGTGCAGAATCCTTGCTCCGAAAGAGCAGTGGTGATTCTGGTGATCCCATGGCCAACGAGATCGCGCTGGCCGCGATTCAGGCCGCAAAGGATGCAGGCGCTTCCTACTCCGACGCACGCGTAGGAAGGTACCGCCGTCAATTCGTAGCGGCACGAGAGCACCAGATAACCGGAGTCAGCGATTCCGAATCATTTGGGATTGGAGTCCGCGCCTTGGTGAATGGCGCTTGGGGATTCGCCGCAACACGTGATGTCTCACCTGCTGGCGCTGTAAGAGTTGCGCAGGAGGCTGTCCAGGTGGCGCGCGCTGCGCGTGCTGTACAGCATACTCCCGTCGTGCTCGCACCCACGCCCGCGGTTACGGGAAGCTGGCGCACGCCAGTTCAGCAGGACCCAATCGATATCCCCATCGAGGACAAGGTTGCACTGCTGCTCGCAGCCAACGAAGCGGCACTGAAAGTCCCCGGCGTCCGTTTTGCGAATTCCGGTCTTGCGTTGCTGAGAGAGGAAAAAACCCTCGCCACAACCGACGGAACGCTTGTCACACAAACTTTCATTCGCGTTGGACCATCGTTCACCGTAACCGCGATCGGTGACGGTGATTTCCAGTCCTACACGGAAGAGCTCGCACCACGCGGTTCTGGATGGGAATACGTGACCGCGCTCGACATGCCCGGTAACGCGCCGAAATGGGCGGCACTCGCCGCGGAAAAACTCACTGCGCGCTCGGTAGACGTGGGTCGATACGATCTCATACTTGACCCGACAAACCTGTGGTTGACGATCCACGAATCTGTCGGACATCCGACAGAGCTCGACCGCGCGCGCGGTTACGAAGCAAACTACGCCGGCACCAGCTTCGTTGCACCACCGGAAAAGATGATGGGCAAACTTAAGTACGGCTCCCGACTGATGAACATCCAGGCCGACAGAGTGCAGCAGGATTCCCTCAGCCGGTGCGCGTGGGACGATGAAGGCGTTGCCGCCGAATCCTGGATGCTCATCAAGGATGGAGTTTTCCACGACTACCAGACGGTCCGTGATCAGGCACCAGCGATCGCATCGCTCAATGGAGTCAACCACTCGCATGGCTGCTCCTTCGCTGACTCATGGGACAGCGTGCAGTTCCAGCGCATGCCGAACGTGTCGCTGCTGCCCGGTGAAAATGATTCTACCATAGAAGACATAATCGCCGACACTGACCGTGGTATCGTCATCAAGAACCGCGGCTCGTGGTCAATCGATCAGCAACGTTACAACTTCCAGTTTTCTGGCCAGGTCTTCTATGAGGTCAAGAAGGGCAAGATTACCGGAATGCTGAAGGATGTCGCTTATCAAGCAAGGACTCCGGACTTCTGGAGCTCCATGGACATGATCGGCGGTAAGAGATCCTACTGGCTCGGCGGAACGTTCTCCGATGGAAAGGGGCAACCGGGTCAATCGAGTTCCGTCAGTCACGGCTGCGTTCCAGCAAGATTCCGTCAGGTGAACATCATCAACACCGCGAGGAGCGTCTGATGCCGGATACTCTGATGAATCGCGAATCCATGCAGGCTCTCTCGAAGCGAGTCCTCGCAATGAGTAGCGCTGACGAGACTCGCGTCAACATCACCAGCGCCGCAAGCGGCAACACACGCTTTGCGGCGGGCGATATAACAACCAGCGGCGATGTCGATAACACGCTGATCTCGATCACGAGCACCGTCGACGGCCGGAAAGCGTCGACGACTACCAACCTCGTCGATGATGATGCTCTCAGGCGCGCAGTAGATACAGCCCTTCGACTCGCCAAGCTCTCACCCAGAGATCCGGAGCTCGTTCCGGAATTGGGCCCCCAGCAATACCAGGATGTGAGCGCCAGCAACAGCGATGTGTCCAGCCTGAATGCAACCGCACGGGCGCGCGCGGTCGAGCAACTGATCACTGCTACCCGCAACCCCGGTGGCGCAATGCCAATCGATCCCGCCTCACTGTTCGTGGCCGGTTTCCTCGAGGCGAATGGCGCCGCAGACTGTGTTGCGACATCCAAGGGTCTTTTCGCGTATCACGCGAGCACCGACGTATCGCTCTCGTGCACCGCAAGAACGCCCGACGGTACTGGATCCGGATACGCATCATCTGGCGGGCGATCCTGGACATCGATTGATCCGAGCGCGCTTGGTAGACGCGCTGCACAAAAGGCGCTTGCATCACGGAATCCCGTTGCGATCGAGCCTGGACGTTATACAGTAATTCTCGAACCCCGCGCGGTTGCTGATTTCATCCCCGGCCTGGTCGGCTCACTCAACGCTCGCTCTGCTGATGAAGGTCGCAGTGCCTTCTCCAAAAAAGGCGGCGGCACCAAAATCGGAGAAAAAATCGTCGACGAACGCGTCACGCTCCTCTCCGATCCGTTTGATCCGGACCTCCTCGGCCAACCGTTCGACGCAGATGGATTACCGCTGAAGCGCGTCGTCTGGATAGAGAACGGCGTTCTCAAAAACCTCGCATATACGCGGTTCTGGGCGCAGAAGCAGGGCGTCGAGCCGACTGGCGGTGGCGGTGGTGGATTCGGGCGCAACCCCGCAGGACTCAAACTGACTGGCGGCTCAAAGTCGGTCGATCAACTGATTGCGGAAACTCCACGCGGTGTGCTCGTCACACACTTCTTCTACATTCGCTCACTCGATCAGCGAACCGTGATGCTGACCGGACTGACCCGCGACGGCACGTTCCTCATCGAGAACGGCAAGATCAGCAAGAGCATCAAGAACTTCCGCTGGAATGACAGCCCTCTCCTCTCACTCGCACGGTTGGCGGATATCGGAAAGCCCGAACCGATCGAAGCAGGGCTCGTCATGCCGGCATTGAAAATCAACGACTTCACCTTCTCATCGCTTTCGGACGCGGTCTAGTCATCTAACGACTACACGTAAGCACAGGATGCAGAAATCGCAGGGTAGCTTCCGAGCTACTCTGCGATTTTTTTAGTCTCAACGCCGTCAGTTTTATCCGATTGAGGCCTCACGGCAAGGTCGACCGCCAACCAGACAAGCCGCGAAAGCGGATAAAGAAGGACCGGAAGCAACAACATCGCTGCTACCAACCCGTACTGCAGCGCATCCCACGGTACTCGCGGATACGTCACGATCAACACACCCCAGAATCCAACTGCGAATATGACGAAGCACAGCGTGATGTTCAAAAGCATCCCACCAATGTAATAGTCGCTTTCTTCGCCACGCTCCAGCGCAATGCCGCAAATCGGACACCGCTCGCGTAGATGGAACCAGTCCTTTAGCACCGGCCTCCCACCACAGTTGGGGCATCGCGCGATCATGGCGCGGCCAACCATCCGGCCAACCACCCGTAGACCGGGCCAAGCGAGTCTCTCAGGTTCAGGCATTCGCGTGTATTCACTCTGGTTACAGAAACTCTGTTAATGCTAACGACTGCACCGGCTGACCCGACATCCTCATCACAACATGAAAATTGGTGAGCCTACCGTCCCGACTGTCAGTTATCCATTTTTATAGACATGAATTCGACCTTCGCGCGTCGCATTTCGACGCTTATCTCACTTCTCGCTATTCCTGTCGTCGCATCAGCCCAGAGCGGTTTCGTGCCGAGGGCGATCACCCCGGACCAGGGAGAGCAAAAGCACCTCAGCAACATTCGCGAACTGACTAACGGTGGCGAGAACGCAGAAGCCTACTTCAGCGCCGACAGCAAGCGCCTCATCTTTCAGAGTACACGCGACGGCCGCACTTGCGATCAGCAATACATCATGAACGCGGATGGTTCCAACGTGCATCGTGTATCGAACGGCAAGGGCAAGACTACGTGCGGCTACTTCATGGACGGCGATCGACGCATCTTCTTCGCGTCGAGCCAGGCGATTGATACCGCATGTACGCCACGCCCGGATCCATCAAAAGGATACGTCTGGCGGCTCGACCCATATGACATCTACACCGCCAACTCGGACGGATCTCACACACGTCGACTGACCAGCTACGGCGTCTACACCGCTGAAGGAGTCCTTTCGCCGGACGGCAAGCACATCGTCTTCACATCGCTCAAGGATGGCGATCTGGACATCTATACCATGAACGTAGATGGCACCAACGTGAAGCAGCTGACCCACCAGGTCGGATATGATGGCGGCCCATGGTGGTCCCCAGACGGCAAGCAGATCGTCTACAGAGCTTTCCATCCCACCGACCCCAAAGATCTCTCAGACTACAAGACGCTTCTCGCTGAGCGTCTCGTTCGCCCAAACAAGATGGACCTGTGGGTAATGAACGCTGACGGGTCCAACCAGAGACAAATCACGCATCTTGGCGGTGCGAGCTTCGGACCTTCCTGGACCCCGGATGGAAAGAAAATCGTCTTCTCATCCAACTACCACACCGACCCAAAGCTCGGAAATTTCGATGTCTTCCTCATCAACCCGGACGGAACTCACATCGAGCAGATAACTACAAACGCCACGTTTGACGGATTCCCGATGTTCAGCCCGGACGGGAAAAAGTTCGTCTGGGCCTCCAACCGCCACACCAAAAACCCCCACGAAACGAACGTCTTCATAGCGGATTGGCATAACTGATCGCCGAGATATCGTGATGTCGAACTTCCGGTAGCAATTCGCTAAACTGTTGTGATAATGGCGTGGTGATGACACGATAATGTCTCGACACGGCGATGACGTCATCCCGCCGAGCTGTCAACGAGACTGGTCCACTCCTCCAACGCCTTGTCCAGATCTCGTCGCGCTTGATCCAGCTTCTTGCCCAGGGCTACGGCCTTCGCTGTCCCCTCGTTCGTCCCGTACATCGCGGGATCCTCGAGCTGTCTGGTCAGCGTCGCTACTTTCGCCTCAAGCTCCTCAACCCGCGCCTCGGCGGCCTCTGCGTTCCTCTTCACCGTGCGCTTGACCGACCGTTCCTTCTCGAGTTCTGACTCCCTGCGACGAGTCTTCTGCTTCTGGTGGACTTTCCGAAGGTTCTCTTCTTCTTCCGCGTTCACACGGGCGGCATGGTCCCGCTCTTCGCTCACGACCTCCCACTCCGAGAAGCTTCCGGGAAAGTCCGTGACGCGCGTGTCGTGGAGTATCCACACCCGATCGCACAGAGCGCGCAGCAGCGCGCGGTCGTGGCTTACCAGAATGACCGTCCCCTCGTAGCTCTCTATCGCGTCCTCGATCGCCTCGATCGATTCCACATCCAGGTGGTTGGTAGGCTCGTCGAAGATCAACAGGTTCGCTCTGGACAGCATCATCATCGCAAGCGCGACACGGGCTCGCTCTCCGCCCGAGAGTGTCGCAGCAGTGCGCGAAGTCTCATCGCCAGAAAAGCCGAACCGACCAAGATGCCCGTAGATAAGCCCGCGCTCCCACTGCGGACGCATGTCGCTTATCACATTGTAGAGAGTCTTGTCGGGCGGTACCTGGGTCATATCCTGACGGTAGTACTCCACCGTGATCGAGCCGCCCAATCGCAGTTTCCCCGATACAGGCAAGCGATCTCCAATCAATGTTTTCAGGAACGTGGATTTACCCGCGCCGTTTGGTCCGACGATCCCAAGGCGCTCCGTGCGATTCACCACAGCCGTGAGGTCGCGGATCAGCGTTCGTTCGCCAACCGCAATCGTCACGTGCTCCGCAACCACGACCTGATCGCCACCACGCTCCGCAGTTTGCAGCCGCAAGGCCATCGAGCCACTCTCGCCCGGGGGTGGGCTCAAACGGGCTACTCGTTCCAACCGCTTCCGTCGCCCTTTTGCCTGTTTTGAGTTCTGGCCGGCGATGTTTCGGCGGATGTAGTCTTCTTCCTCGGAAATGACCCGCGACTGCTTCGAAAATGCCCGTTGTGCCGACAGCCGCCGCTCAGCGCGTTGCCGAATGAACTCCTCGTAACCGCACGCATAAGGCGTAGCCGAACCCGCCTCAAAATGCAGAACGTGGTCCACAACCGCAGCAAGGAATGCGCGATCGTGACTTATAAGCAGAACTGTCTTTGCGGTTTCGCGCAGATACGATTCCAGCCACGCTGTGGTATCAAGGTCGAGGTGGTTGGTTGGTTCGTCCAGGAGTAAAACATCAGCCGGACTCACAAGCTGGCGTGCAAGGCCAACACGGCCTCGCTCGCCACCGCTCAGATGAGCAAGTGGACGAGTACGTGACTCTACAGGATCAAACCCCAGACCGTGAAGAACGGCATCGACGCGCGGCGCAAAGGTATAGCCGCCTTCCCGTTCAAATCTCTCGAGATCCCGGGAGTAGCGGTCCAGATCTTTCTGCGTGCATGCTTCACCCAGCTCGCCGAGCCGCGTAGCCTGATCGGCCAATGATTTTTCGAGCGCTAGAAGTTCCAAAAATGGACCTGCCGCAGCTTCCCAGACCATCGTAGCACCCTCGAAATCCCGATGCTGGTCGAGTACCGATATCCCGAGCGTCGGTGACTTGGCGACCGCGCCGGTTGTTGGACGCTGCGCGCCGGTGATCAACTTGAATAGCGTCGTCTTCCCGATGCCATTGCGCCCGACAATGCCCCACCGGTCCCCCTCGGCGACGGTGAATGTAATGTCCTTGAACAGGTTGTTCGCGCCGAAATCAACAGACGCGTTCGAAACGGATATTAGTGTCAACTGTGGGTCTGGCTTGAACGTGGTAACAGCGCGTAATGTAACGGAGGTGTTGCCTTACCCGCCCCGCGACAAACCCTGCGCAGCATTTGACGTGCTACTCTGCCGATGCGACCCAGGTCTTCCAATCCGCTTCTGCAAGACCAAGCGTAACCCTCTGCCCAAAACGGACAAGTGGCTGCATCAGGAGCAACGGTTCCTCAGCCAGCTTGGCGAGCCAACTGTCATCGTTCATGCGTGCGTGTTGCAATCCAAGATCGAGGTAACGCGCTGAATTTCTGTCGATCAAAGGGCCGACCCCGAATTTTTGCGCGAACCGGCGCAACTCCCCCAACGACGCGGCTCGCTCGTTGAGATCGACGAAGTGAATCTTCACCCGCCGGTCGGTAAAGAAGCGTTGCGCCTTGCGTGTATCTGCGCTCTTGCGGGTCCCGAATATCTGGACTTCCATCTCCGCTAATTTAACAAGCATGGATGAGTCGCCCGCCCGTTATCATCCCGCCTGGTGGGTCCCGGGCGGTCATGCGCAGACACTCTGGGGAAAGGTGATCCGGCGACAGAAGGCCGTACCAACTCGCGTTGAACGCTGGGAAACACCAGACGACGATTTCCTGGAAGTTCATCGGCTCGATGCTGCCTACAACAGCGCGCAGGATACACCGCATGTTCTCCTTCTCCATGGCCTTGAAGGAACTGTACGCTCTCACTACGCGCAGGGCCTTCTCGGCGAGATGCATCGGCGTGGCTGGAGCGCGGATCTGCTTATCTGGAGGTCATGCGGCAGCGAGCCGAACAGAGCGCGCCGATTCTATCACTCCGGTGAGACTGAAGATCTGGATTTTGTCCTGCAACGCATTGCGAGCGAGCGCCCGAAATCGCTTCTTGGCATCGCCGGTGTATCGCTCGGCGGCAACATAATGCTCAAGTACCTCGGTGAGATGGGGCAGCCGGCGCGCGCGTTCGTCGCAGCAGCAGCAGCTATCTCGGTACCGTTCGACCTTGGCCGTGGTTCCGACTATATCAATCACGGATTTTCCAAACTGTATCAGAAGTACTTTCTGGATTCGCTCAAGCAAAAGGCGATCGAGAAACAGTCTCGCTATCTCGATTTGCCAGGGCCTGAACAGATCGGTATGATCGAGAGCTTGCGAGCGTTCGACGACACGATCACGGCACCGGTGCATGGCTTCAGGGACGCTATAGATTACTACGAGCGGTCCAGTTCCATTCATTATTTAGTGGACATTGCGGTGGACACGCTTCTTCTCAATGCATTGGATGATCCATTTCTTCCATCGGACGTTCTGGACGATGTAGCCAGGATTACGTCGGCCAACCCGCACATTACCGTTGACTTCCCACGACATGGCGGTCACGCCGGATTCGTCGGCGGCCGCAATCCATTCCACCCTTTGTACTACCTCGAACGCCGAGTCGGGGAGTTCTTTGCAAGCAAGTTCGCAACGGCTGCAGTCAAAACTGTCAAACCTTAACCCTGGCGAAACTTATGCGCACAACTTCATTCATTATCGGATCTTTGCTTCTTGCGGCACCATCGGTGTTGTTTGCGCAGAGCGGCATGACACACGACATGTCTTCAATGACAATGTCATCGAGCGCAACCAGCACTCAGGATGACACCGCACTTCCGCCAGACGCTGCACACTCACTCGCACGCCTCCAAGCTTCGCCACGCCATGGAGAATGGGTGACTCTTCACACATCGACCGGCGATACGTTACAAGCCTGGGTTGTCTATCCTGAACGGAGCACCAAAGCGCCAGTTGTAGTTGTCATTCACGAAATATTCGGCATGAGCACGTGGATTCGCGCTGTCACAGACCAGCTTGCCAAGGAAGGCTACATCGCAATCGCTCCCGATCTGATACCGACGACAAAGATTCCAGTCGGAGCTGACAGCCTGACGACTCAGGACGCTGTAGCCGCTATCTCCAAACTCAATCCGCTCAACGTTCAGGCTGGCATCTACGCTGCGGCCAACTATGCGATGGCGCTACCGTCCGCACTGCACAAGTACGGCGTCGTGGGCTTCTGCTGGGGCGGCACTGCGTCGTTCGCTCACGCGGTCGTCTCTCCAAAACTAGGCGCTTCAGTTGTGTATTACGGAACATCGCCCAAGGCGGCGGATCTTCTTTCAGTGCAGGCTCCCGTACTTGGTCTGTATGGGGGTGCTGACGCCCGAGTGGTCGCGACTGTCGCGCCTGCTGATTCCCAGATGAAGGCAATGCACAAGACCTACGATCCAAACATCTTCGCCGACGCCGGACATGGTTTCCTTCGCGCACAAACTGACCGCGACGGGGCCAACATGAAGGCCACACAGCAGGCGTGGCCGGCAACTATCAACTGGTTTCGCAAGTATCTCGGGTCATGATGTCGCTGCATGAAGCTGTGGTCGTTTTCTACGCGTGTGTTTCGGGCGTTGGCCTGCTGCTCTCCGTTTACGCAATGTTGCACGGCACCGTCCGGAAGGGTCGCGAACCCGGTGCAATCAGATTCCCGATGGCTGGCCTCAATACACCAGTCATCGGTACGGCGCTCGTAGCTTTCGGAGCACTTGGTTATCTACTGGCAAAATATTCGCACTTCGATACTATTGCTGTTCTGATTGCCGCACTTGCAGCCGCAATAGCAGGATGGGTCGGAATGACCGTCCTCATGGCAAAGTGGGCGTTGCGTGGATCGCTCAATGATCCGCATGAGGAAATCGAAGAGCTGCAGGGAACTGTCGCGACCGTTACGCATGCTATATCTCCGACTGAACCAGGTCAGATATCGTATTCCTTCCGTGGTCAGCCGACTCTGATTGCCGCGCGCAGTCTGTCTGGCGAGGCGGTTGCCGTTGGTACTGAAGTCGTGATTGACAGGATCGGCGACGGGGTTGCCGATGTGGAGCTCTGGTCCATCGTAGAACAACGACTGTAAGGCTGCGACCGCTCGGTTGCGTTCGTGAGTTTTACCTCGTAACGAAACGCAAGCCGCGAAACTCGACGCTCACCGGGCGTTTGAATTGCCTGACGGCAGAGCTTCCGTACCTCCGGAACGCAGGCGCGGCGGCACGAACCTGAATCGTATAACGACCGCTGCCCGGGACAGCCACATTGAGGCGATACCCGTCCATTCGTGGGCTCCACACAAACGGCATCACGTATGTGTCGATTTCCTTTTTCCTCGAATCAATAATTGTTGCTCGCACGTTCAGGTCGGGTAGCACGCGGCCGGTCGCTGCATCGCGAATACTGACCTCAATATTATTGATGGGTCCGACGCTCTCGTCCGCCGGTAGGTAGGAGAGTCTGCTGTTCTGAGGTGCCCATGCTCCCTGAGCAGGGCCAATCAGAACGGCCACCGTATAATCACCGGATTGTCGCTGCAGGCTGTTCACAGGACGTTCACGCAACACCGAGGCGATCGAGGATCCAACCGCCTTTCCCTCCGCACGTGACAGTTTGATGGCATCGCTACGGTCGCCGCGTGCAAGACGTTGTGCCGCTCCAGCAAGAGAATCGCTCGACACGGAAATGCCGTCAAACCTCGCCGTCACCTCCGTCCGAAACCGATTGCCATTCACACTATCCTCGCGTTGATACGTCGGCATCCCAATACGGATCGTCAGCGTGAACGGGCTTTCGGGCAGAACCATGTTCTCGCCGTACCGATTCAGAATCGGGTGCCATCCGAATGGGAGCTTCGCACGAGTCTGTGCTCCTGGCATTGCAGCACCAAGCGTTGCATGCACATCCAATCCATTCACAGTTCGCCCGTCCGCTGCATCGCGTATTACGACCGATACATGTGCCGACCCGGGAGTGACCGTTGTATGATGCGCCGGCAACGTATCTGCAGCAGCTTCGAGATCGTAGTAATCGTCAGCCGGCGTGATGAGATACGTGACGACGTACTCACCCGCTTCTACTTCTCCGCTGGCAACAGACTCCTCACGTTCCACCCATTCCAACTCCCGCTGTATGGATTCTCCCTCGTCGAGCGATCGCTTGAGCTGAGCAGCAGTCGCGATCTCGCTTGGTTCGAAGTCATTCGTCACTGCAGGCGTAGTCGCTACCGTCGGTACGGCATGCGCTACGCGCTTTTCATTCTCACTGGCGCGCTGGTCCGCTGCGACTGGCTCAACCCTGCCACTGTGTCCTGCACAGTTTGAAATCGATGCGAGAATCGCGAGGGGCGTAAGTGCGATTACCAGGGGTCGCAAGGAAACGCACGAGCGCACTGCGCCCGCAACGCGCTGCACCAACGTGGACATGCGTTCTATGCCGACGTAACGAACAGATTGAGCCAGGTTGGCCAGTTACCGCTCAACTCAAAAAAATCGTCGAAGTATCGGAGCCCAATTGTTTCCAGTTCGATTACGAGATCGCCTAACATCTCATCTGATGGAAGCGGTCCGATCGCTACCAGGTTCCCCTCAACGACGAATTCCTGATCCGTCAGATTGAAACGGGCGTCGATGGATTGACGTTCCAGCCCCGCACGCTCAAAGGCCTCGCGTCGTATGAAGACTGTCGGACGGTCGTGAGCGACTCGTATTGGCATGCCCAAAATTACCCCGAGTTGAGCTCTGGGTGGCATCGTACCCTACATTTAGAAGCCCCCTATATGCCAAACTTCGAGTCTTCTTTTGATGTCATCGTTATCGGTGGCGGCCACGCTGGCACCGAGGCCGCCGTAGCCGCCGCCAGACTGGGCGCATCTGTCGCCCTGATCACGAGCGCCCTTGAAACCATTGGCCAGATGTCCTGCAATCCCGCCATCGGTGGCGTCGCCAAAGGCACCGTCGTACGAGAGGTGGACGCGCTTGGCGGCATCATGGGCCGCGCCACGGATATGGCGATGCTCCAGTTCAGGATGCTAAACAGGAGCAAAGGCCCTGCCGTATGGTCGCCCCGAGCACAATGCGACCGTAGCCTGTACCGGAGAGCTGCGCGCCACCTGATTGAGGAGTTCCCGACCCTTCAGACCATTCAGGGAACCGTCGCGCGCCTCATAATGGACGATGTTGGACCCACAGTCATCGGCGCCGAAACACTGGAAGGCCGCAGATTCAGGGCACGCTGTGTCGTCATCACCACCGGCACGTTTCTCCGTGGTCGCATCCATATAGGAACAGACCTGAACCTGTCCGGGGGTAGAGCAGGTGAGGCAGCTACGACCCATCTCGCCGAGCAGCTCGAGCGAGCAGGGCTTGTGGTCGAACGCTTCAAGACCGGAACCCCACCGCGTATCGACGGAAGGTCGGTGGATTTCTCGCAGCTACAGCTCCAGGAGAGCGAAATCGATCAATTCGACTACTCCTGGTCCCACTTCTGGCCCGAGCCGCGGCTGCACGGCGGGGTGACGCGTCATCCTGCGCAGCTCCCCTGCTGGATTACCTACCTGGAAGCACCAGGCAAGCAGATAATCGCCGACAACATCGGTCGCTCGGCGATGTACGGCGGCGCAATCTCTTCACGTGGCCCGCGTTATTGTCCTTCAGTCGAGGACAAGATATTCCGATTCCCGAACGCTGAACGGCACCAGATCTTCCTGGAACCGGAGGGCCACGACACGAGCGAGCTTTACGTCAACGGGCTCTCGACGTCGCTACCGGCAGAGGTTCAGGTCGAAATTCTTCACAGCGTAAAGGGACTCGAAAACGCGCGGATGAACCGCGCCGGCTACGCGATCGAATACGATTACTATCCGCCGACGCAGCTCGACTCATCGCTGCAGGTCAAGAGTGTCCATGGGCTCTATTTTGCCGGTCAGATCAACGGAACCACCGGATACGAAGAAGCCGCCGGACAGGGAGTTGTTGCCGGCCTCAATGCCGGCCTCGCAGCTCTGGGACGCCCGCCAATTATACTCGGCCGCCAAACATCGTATATCGGAGTTCTGATCGACGATCTCGTCACACGCGGAGTCGATGAGCCGTACCGTCTGTTCACCTCTCGTTCAGAGTTTCGCCTCACCGTCAGGCAGGACAACGCGATCGAGCGTCTGGCTCCCATCGCTCTCAAGCTCGGCATTTACAATGAACCGGAAAATGCCGTTATTGAGCGTCGTTTTGCCGCCGACAAGGAAATCCGATCGCTCGCTGAACACACGAGTATCCGACCGGAACAGGCCGCACAACTGCTTGCCGAGAGCGACAGCAAGGGGCTGACTCACTCGGTAAAGGTGGCCGAGGTGGCCAAACGCCAGAACGTTTCGCTCGCCGCATTGTTTGCGGCTGTAGGTGTGGGTGAGCATCTCGACCCTGCTGCGGTGATATCAACAGAGCTCGAGATCAAGTATGCGGGCTACTTCGAGCGTGAGCGGACTCAGGCAGACAAACTCAAGCGCATGGGCGAGTTCGCATTGCCGGAAGACCTGGATTACGCCAGCATGGCGTCACTCACGTTTGAGGCCCGCCACAAGCTTGGCGCGCTCCGACCTCGATCGCTCGCCCAGGTGTCACGCATACCAGGAGTGAGCCCAAGTGATATCCAGAATCTGGTAATCGAAGTCGAGCGGCGGCACCGTCGCTCGACCAAGGCTTAGCCCGGGATAAAAACTCCGCTCGTTCCCTTTGATTCCGGATCATCGTATTTTCTTCCGCTTCGTAAAGCGCGGAGCTCCACTTGGTAAGCATATCCATTAGCGGCGCGAACGCCGTCTTCGAAGTTGAAGGCATGGACAAGTTCTGGTCGCTCAGAAGTCGAATCGAAGTCCCGTTGGCACACATCACCGGCGCGAAGATCGACAGGGAAGCCGCGCGTGGCTGGTGGCACGGATTGCGGATGCCCGGCACGCAGATCCCCGGATTGATAACTGCCGGCACATTCTATCAGCACGGCCGTCGTGTTTTCTATGACGTGCACGACGCCGACAACACGATAGTTATTTCGCTTGATCACGAGTCGTACGATCATCTCGTTGTTGAGGTTGCACACCCACAAACGGAAGTCGACAAACTCATGTCGGCGATACCGTCGTCCTTCACTTGATGTGGGGAGGTCCCAATGGGCGCTGGAGCTGCCGCCGTTATCCTTGCAAGAGAGCGACATATTGTTGAACGATTCCGGGACGTTGGTGTCACGTCTCCGGCAAGCGCGCGACGCTTGGATGATGTCGGAGTCGGCGAGGGATTAGCTCTGCGCCGACTCAGGCGACACGAAGCAATTCGTGAGGCAAGTCCAGGAATGTTCTACCTCGACGAGCCAGTCTGGAATGCTGTCAGGAACACTCGCAGGAGAATGTTGGCTGTGTTATTGGTGATAGTGGTGGTGATAAGTGTTGGTGTCGAAATTGGCTTTTGGTCGTTGACTTAGGTCCCCGAGAAGCGTTGGTGCAGGTGGTACGACAGTTCCACTGGAGTCTCTTTCACTCATACAGGGAGCCGCAAGCATGTCGAGCATTCGGAGCATATCGAGAATCGAGCCGGGACAGTTGGCGTTGGTATTAGGTGCTACTTATGCTCTCTTGGGTATTTTCTTTGCGGTATGTTTTTTCCTGCTTTCGTCGTTCATTCCGGCCTCGGCCGGGCTCGGCAGCATGGGCCGTGGCTTCATGATTATTCTCTTCCCGATCATGTACGGAGTGTTTGGCTACATATTTGGTTTCATCGGAGCATTGATCTACAACCTTGTGTCTGGAACCGTAGGTGGAATCAAGGTGACTGTTGCTGAATAGACATCCGGCAACCTGCGCGGAATGACAGGCTATCACTGACCAACCCGCAGGTTCCGATCAGCGAATCAACAAGCCTGTAACAGACCCCGACGCTGCTCGCAATCTGGGGTTCGGTCCCAGGATCGCAGTTGACAGCCGTCAGAGGCTACTGAATCGTGACGGCACGTTCAATGTTGAACGTGCCGGGACACGAGGTCGGCAGACTATCGCTCCGTACCACGCGTTGTTGGGAATGGGTTGGGGCAGATTCCTTTTTCTGATCATTGCGTTCTTTGTGTTGGTAAATGCGTTGTTCGCATTTGCGTACCTCGCTTGCGGACCTGGCGCTCTGATCGGTCCGGGGTTCGCAGGTCACTCTACATTCTTCAGTGATTACTTCCGCGCGTATTTTTTCAGCGTCGAGACGTTCGGGACAATTGGCTACGGTAATATCGTACCGTCGGGAATGGCCGCCAATATTCTGCTCACCGTGGAATCGTTCGTTGGCTTGTTGAGCGCAGCACTTGCAACGGGTCTTGTGTTCGCGCGCTTCTCGCGACCGAACGCGGCGATCGTTTACAGCAAGCGCGCTTTGATTGCACCTTACCGTGGCATCAGCGCATTCATGTTTCGCTGTGCGAACGAACGGAGTGATCAGCTCATCGAAGTATCAGTGCAGATCATGTACAGTCGTATAGAAATTCGACCGAATGGAGAGCGTGTACGCGAGTTCACATCGCTACCGCTCGAGTTTGATAGAGTCACGTTCTTTGCGTTGAGTTGGACCGTGGTTCATCCAATCGACGAGACCAGTCCGCTGTTCAACCGCACTCTGGAAGATCTCGCTGAACGCGAAGCTGAGTTTCTTGTTTTGCTATCTGGAAACGACGATACGTTCGCACAGGTTGTGCACTCGCGAACATCGTACAAGGCCAACGAGATCGTCTGGAACGCCAAATTTCAGTCGATGTTCATAGAGTCGAGCGAGAGGGGAACTACAGGTATGGATCTCTCGCGCATCCACGACTACGAGCTTGTAGAGAGCTAGTCTGCGGGTACCGGCACAAATGCTGCCGAAGGGTTCGTAGTCGCGTGCAAGGTCCTGGGATTCGTTCATCGCTGAGTGAGCGGCCCCGGCATCCATCCCGACGGCTTTCGATCGGCTTTACAGCCGAACCAAACCACAATCCCCATGGAGCTCCCATGTTATTCCGTCAGGCCATCGCCATCGCGCTTTTTCCAGCTGCAGCGCTTGGCGCGCAGGGAGTGCCCATGCAGTCGATGGAGCACTCGCCAATACCGGCCATCTCCAGTTCCGCAACCGCAGAAGCGAAGTACACGCCTGACCGCGCCACCGTTAGTATCGCCGTTCAGACAAAGGCACAGACCGCTGAAGCGGCTGCAACAGACAATGCAAGGAAACAAAATGCTGTTCTGGCATCCTTACGTGCGTTAGGGATGACTAACGAACAGCTCTCTACCACGGGCTACAGCGTGAGTCCGGAGTATCGATATCCGCAGAATGAAGCCCCGGTACTGACGGGTTACGCTGTCACCAACACGATCCTGGCTGACGTCCACGACATCAAGCAAGTCGGTAAGGTATTGGACACTGCGCTCTCCAGCGGCTCCAACCTCATATCGTCGTTGGACTTCTATGCCAGCAATACCGACGCTGCACGGAACAAGGCCCTCGCAGACGCCGTAGCCAAGGCCCGTGCCCAAGCTGATATTGCCGCCAGGGCTGCCGGTGGAGCACGGCCGCCGCCCCGGAAACCCAGATCAATGCTGGGCAGCAAACCGTCTCGATGATGGTTTCTGGCAGCTGGCAGTTCATTCCCGGGAAATAGGGCACCAACGAGGTTTTTCACGTTCCACAGTATCCCTTTTTTCACGTTCCACAAAGGGGGCAACTTTCCGGGGTTGCTCCCTTTTTCGTGCTGCCGAGGATCGAATGCCTGAGGATCGACTGCCTTTTGAGGGAGTTTTCGCTGTTTCGCTACGATGATGATGCGATTCAACGGGCGCGGGCTTAGATTCCTCGACCTCTCCCTCGTCCGCTAAAAACAACGGTAAGTGTCTAGAGTCATAGCTGTCGCAAACCAGAAGGGTGGCGTCGGAAAAACGACTACCGCCGTAAACCTCGCCGCTTCTTTATCAGCTGCCG
>CAJDVC010000054.1_pt1 | contig 17800 bp, 23 predicted proteins | sample 7391211 | NCBI WGS metagenome assembly CAJDVC01 (sample SAMEA7055683, study PRJEB34461) | soil metagenome | biome: terrestrial ecosystem; feature: Peninsula; material: soil | place: Antarctica | collected 2016 | reverse complement strand
GCCGACTCGCTCTTCTCCTCGAGTTGCAGACGCGCGCGCTTCTGCTCCAGCCACGACGTGTAGTTCCCCTCGTACGGAATTCCAGCGCCGCGATCCAGTTCCAGAATCCACTGCGCGACGTTGTCGAGGAAATATCGATCGTGCGTGATCGCAACCACAGTCCCCTTGAACTCCGCGAGATGCCGCTCCAGCCACGCAACGGATTCCGCGTCGAGGTGATTCGTCGGTTCGTCCAGCAGCAACATGTCCGGCTGCTCGAGCAACACGCGACACAATGCAACGCGACGCTTCTCACCGCCCGACAGCGTTGTCACAGTCGCATCACCTGGCGGTAAGCGCAGCGCGTCCATTGCGATCTCGATCGTGCGGTCCAGTTCCCACGCGTTGGCCGCATCGATCTGCTCCTGCACGCGGCCTTGTTGTTCCAGCAACTTGTTCATCTCGTCGTCGCTCATCGGCTCTGCGAACTTCATGGAGATCTCCTCGAACTTCTTGAGCAGATCGCGCGTTGCCTTCACACCTTCTTCGACGTTCTCGCGCACCGTCTTGGTTGGATCGAGCTGTGGCTCCTGGGGCAGGTAGCCGATCCGGGTGCCGGGATGCGCCCATGCCTCCCCCTGGAAATCGTGGTCCACACCGGCCATGATCCGAAGCAGCGACGATTTGCCCGCTCCGTTCGCGCCGAGTACCCCGATTTTTGCGCCGGGGTAGAAGGAAAGCCAGATTCCCTTGAGGATTTCGCGCGAAGGTGGAACGACCTTGCGCAGATCCTTCATTACATAGATGAACTGAGGAGCCACTGATAGCCTCTAAAAGACGGTGATACTTGACGTGAATCTGGTGTCACCCGTCAGACTTGAAGCTGCTCGAAGCTGCGGGTGTGCTTTCTCCAAATGTAGTCTGCCAGTCATCCTCCGAACCACGTCACGCGATGCGCCTTTTCTGCCTCTGTCAGCCGCGGCAATAACCGATGATCGTCCTCGAAACTGATCGCCTGATCCTGCGCCTTCTTACCACTGATGATGCCGAGTTCGTGCTGCGGCTCGTCAACGACCCGTCGTTTATCGAGAATATCGGGGACCGTGGCATAAGATCGCTGGAACAGGCGACCAACTATCTGCTCGACGGACCGATCAGCAGCTACCGGAATCACGGCCACGGGCCGTATATGGTAGTCCTCAAGTCCGTGCAGGCGCCTATCGGGATGTGCGGACTCCTCAAGCGGGTGAAGTTCGATGACGCTGATCTTGGCTACGCTCTGCTCCCTGAATACTGGCGTCAGGGCTTCGCGTTGGAGGCAGCAAAGGCGGTACTCGACTACGCGTATGCCTCTCTCAACCTCCCGCGAACACTCGGCCTGGTCTCGCCCGACAACAGGCCGTCGATCAGGCTCCTGGAGAAGCTGGGATTCGAATTTTCGGAATTGCGGCAGATGAAAGCCGACGGACTCCCGACGGCGGTTTACGTCCATACGCCGGGCCGGGAGCGCTCTCCGCAGTCGACTACATGATGATGGTGCGCTCCTAGGCGCGCCCTCAACGGGGTGAGCGCTCCAACAAGCTGATCGCCGGTTTCTTCATTTTGTGGTGCGAATTGTGCGCTCGCAGTACGCCGAACTTCAGCGATGACGGAGGCTGGCGATGCACCTGCAACTCCACCCGCAAGTATCAAGGGTTCGGCGGCAAACAGCAGTCGAACAGACGTCCGACTTACTCAAGGCGTATCTGGAGCACTGGACCGGTCCCGTCTATTCAGACGACAAGACCGACGTGCTGGACGAGAGGTCGGCCGCATTGTCCGTCGGATTCATACTCCCGCACAGGATACTTGGGTAAGTAACGCTGCCCGCTTCCGACCGCCCCCGAGTCATCCTCGCGAAAGCGAGTATCCATGTTCGGTAAGGGCCGGGAAACGACAATGGATTCCCGCTGTCTCGGGAATGAGGACGTAAGCGGGTTCCCCTTCAGGATATCCGCGTCCCCAGTGGTACCTCCGCGTCCGGTCTCAGCAGAACAACGTCGCTTGGCGTCTCACACGCTCCGAGGACAAGAACCTCTGATATGAACGGCCCGATCTGACGAGGCGGGAAGTTCACAACGGCGACCACCAGTCGCCCCACCAGGTCCGCCGGCTGGTAGTGCAACGTCAGCTGCGCGCTCGATCGACGAGTGCCCAACTCCCCAAAATCGATCGTCAACTTGATCGCGGGCTTCCGAGCCTCCGGAAAGGGCTCCGCACTCAACACACGTCCAACCCGCAGGTCCGCGGCGAAGAACTCCTCGGGAGTAATCGTTGGTGTTGTCATATTTGTCAGAAATTACGCATCGAAGGTGACACTTGTCACCCGATTCCGGTGACATGCTTCACTACTGTCCATGCACGCGTCTCGGCATAATCAACACAACGCCGCGATCGCGACGTTCAAATCGGTGGCCCTTCCCGGAGCAAATCCAACATGCGTCCAACGCTCTTGCATCTCATGATCACCGCGAGCGCTGTCAGCCTCGCTTCAGTTAATCCGACCGCTGCACAATCCACCACGCCTTCGACGAATGCAACTTCAACTCACTCTGCCGTTGGAATGATCAGTAACTTCGATGACGGTACAACCAAATCGTCAATCGGATTCGGCTGGGTCGTCAGCACCGATCAGATGATGGGCGGCCAGTCAACCGCAGATATGAAAGTTGTCGACGGCGGTGCCAACGGGAGTGCGAAATCTCTTGAAACAACCGGCACCGTCGCGCCAGGGCTCTCCTATGCGTGGGCGGGCCCCATGTTCATGCCTGGCGCCAAAGCGATGGACCCAGTCAACCTTTCCGCAGCGAAGTCGTTGTCGTTCTGGGCAAAGGGAGACGGCCGAACATACCAGGTCATGATGTTCGCGCAAAGTGCGGGTCAGATGCCACTGTCGGTTGATTTCGTCGCAGGCCCGGAATGGAAGAAGTACACGTTCCCATTCTCTGCATTCCAGGGAATCGACGGTCATGACATTCAGGGCATCGCGTTTACAGCCGGATTGCCAGCCGGACCATTCAAGTTACAACTCGATGAGGTGAGTTTCCAATGACCGTCGCTACGGCGGCTGCACGACTCACGTCCGTCTCCAAGCGTTATGACGACAAAATCGCGCTGCGCGATGTCTCGCTCGACATCCAGCCTGGAGGCGTCGTCGCTCTGCTCGGTCCAAATGGCGCCGGTAAAACGACGACGGTCAAGCTGCTACTCGGTCTCGCCGCTCCCACCAGCGGTACTGTTGAGCTGTTCGGCCACGATCCGCGCTCAGCGGGATCGCGGAAACGGATCGGCGCTATGCTGCAGGTCGGAAAAGTCCCCGAGACACTGCGCGTTCGCGAACACATCGATCTCTTTCGCAGCTACTATCCGGCGCCGATGGCAGCTGCCGATGTCTACGCAGCGGCCGGCCTCGCAGGACTGGAAGACCGCAAGTTTGGCGATCTGTCAGGCGGTCAACGGCAGCGAGTCCTGTTCGCGCTCGCAATCTGCGGCGATCCGGACATGCTCTTTCTGGATGAGCCAACTCTAGGCTTAGACGTTGAGGCACGAAGAAGTTTCTGGAGTCAGATCCGCGGTTTTGTCGCGCGGGGACGCACTGTGTTACTAACAACGCACTATCTGGAAGAGGCCGACACACTTGCCGATCGAATTGTAGTGATCGATCACGGTTCAGTGATCGCCGACGGATCACCTGCACAAATCAAGCAGCGAGTATCCGGACGACGAATACGCTGTACCACCAGACTCAGCGAGGCGGACCTGCGCGCAATACCCGGTGTCACGGAAGTTCGCTATGACAACGGAAACGCGGAGCTTGTCGTTACAACAGCCGAAAGCGTAACACGGGAACTGCTTTGGAACGACGAAACACTCTCCGATCTCGAGGTGTCCGGAATCCAGCTCGAAGAGGCATTTCTGGCACTCACCAACTCCAGGGAGGCAGCATGAGCAGCGTGGTCATTCCCATCGCGCCCAGCAACTCGCTGGATGATCAGCGATTATCTCCCTCACTTCGAGTCTATTTCACCGAAGCGAAGTACGAGCTCATCAAGCAGATGCGAATCCCTGCTTTCATGATTCCGACGATCGGCTTTCCGATCATGTTCTACGTCCTTTTCGGAATCGTGATGCCGGGGAACGGTAGCACTTCGCACTTCGCATCAACCTACATGCTTGCCACTTACGGTGCGTTCGGCGTCATCGGGATTGCATTGTTTGCACTCGGCGTCGGTGTCGCAACCGAACGAGGCCAGGGGTGGCTCACGGTGAAACGCGCAAGCCCGATGCCGGTTTCAGCATACTTCTTCGCGAAATACGTCACCACACTCGTGATCAGCGTCGTGCTCATGCTCCTCATGTGTGCGGTGGGCGTCATTTTTGGTCATGTCCGATTACCGCTATCACAGTGGCTGCTGCTCATCACCGCTGAAACGCTGGGCGCGATTCCATTTTGCGCCATTGGCTTGGCCATTGGCTACCTCGCCGGCCCCAATTCAGCGGCACCCATTGTCAACGTGATTTATCTGCCCATGGCATTTCTGTCGGGCCTCTTTATTCCCGCCGAAATGTTGCCCAAGTTTCTCCAGAGCTTTGCCGTGGCACTTCCGCCATACCACCTCGGCAGACTTGCGCTCAATGCAGTGGGGCTGGAGGCGGCGTCCGCTGCGCCAGGGCACGCCGCGGCATTACTCGGTTTCGGGCTGTTGTTCACGATCATCGCCTTCATCGCATATCGCCGCGACGAAGGGAAGACTTACGGCTGATCCAGGATCGCTTTGTGAAGCTTTCGCGCTTTCGACTTCTTCCCCCGGACCAGGACCTGGGATGGTCCCCGTTCGGGTGGCTGATCTATTTTCCCGCGCTGTTCGTGTCACCTGTGCTCTCGCATTCGAGCACAACGGTGTGGATTGCGACGATAGCGACGGCAGTAGTTTTTCTACCGCTTTACTTTCGCGGATTCTGGGCGTGTGGTGTCGAACGATACTGGGTTATCGCGGGTATCGCGGTGCTTGGAATGTTGCTCTCGCCCATGAACCCGGGTGCCCCGGTCCTCACCATCTATGCCGCTTCATTCGCGGGAGCACTCAGACCGAATCGGCGAGCAACTCAGGCTATCCTGCTCGTAGTTGCCGCCGCATTGCTGGAGGCTTTGGTTCTGCGGCTGCCTCCAGAAGTATGGACGTGGCAAATTGTGATAAGCCTCGTAGTCGGATTCAGCAACACACATTTTGCCAGAGTTCGTGAAACGAACCATCGATTGCGTCGGGCAAACGAGGAAATCGCACACCTTGCAAAAGTCGCGGAGCGCGAGCGGATTGCGCGTGACCTGCATGATATACTTGGCCACACGCTTTCTCTGATTACACTCAAGGCAGCGCTCGCGTCGCGGCTCGCAGATCGGGATCCAGCGCGCGCTGCTGTAGAAATTCGGGACGTAGAGCGAATATCGCGCGAAACTCTCGCTGAAGTGCGTGCAGCCGTCGCAGGGTATCGTGATTCGGGGCTCGCAAGTGAACTGGTGAGCGCTGACTCGATGCTCACGGCGGCCGGTGTATCCTTGAGCAGTTCCATCGAGGAGTTGACTCTGTCGCCTGCAGAGGAGACTGTGCTCGCACTGATATTGCGCGAGGCCGTAACGAACGTCGTCCGGCACGCACACGCGACACGCTGCGAAGTAACGTTGGGGATGGTTGATGGAGTGCGGACTTTTCGAATCGCGGACGATGGCAGTGGGAAGCGTGGGGTAGATGGCAACGGCATTACGGGAATGCGCGAACGCGTCAGATCGCTCGGTGGTGATATCGCAATTGAGCCATTCCCGGGCACGCGTATTCGTGTCACGCTCGCGCATGGCACTGAACGGCGAGACGGTCCACCCTCGTCCAGCGCGCCTGCCAAACTTGCCATCCTCGCATGATGACAGTAGCCACGCTCGCGCCATGATCAGAGTAATTGTCGCCGAGGATCAGGGAATGGTACTTGGCGCGCTGGCGGCGTTGCTCGAAACCGAATCGGATATTCAGGTTATCGCACGAGCTCACGACGGCCGAGAGGCAGTGGCGCTGGTGCTCGAGCACTCGCCCGACGTTCTGCTTACCGACATCGAGATGCCGCACCTCACCGGACTCGAGGTCGCGGCCGAGCTGAAGAGACTCAAACTGCGAACACGAGTTGTGATACTTACAACTTTTGCTCGAGGTGGATACCTGCGTCGAGCGCTCGAATCTGGTGCGAGTGGCTATTTATTGAAGGACAGCCCGCCGGATATGCTCGCGGATGCGGTGCGTCGTGTTCATGCCGGACTGCGCGCAGTAGCTCCCGATCTCGCCGCGGAAGCGTGGACCGCGCCAGACCCGTTGACTGACAGGGAACGCCAGGCCTTGCGGTACGCCGGCGAGGGCAAGACCAGCACGGAGATCGCTTCGACTCTGAATCTATCGGAAGGGACGGTGCGGAATTACCTGTCCGAGGCGATGGCGAAGCTGGGAGCATCTACGAGAGTCGAGGCCGCGCGCATGGCAAGGGATAAGGGCTGGCTGTAACGATCCGCGTGTGTTGCTGAACGCCCGCATTGCGTAGAACATAGCAGCCTGCCAGTTTCATGCACCATGGATTCGAATTGGTAGTTGAGACGTCCCGAGTGGCCCCTGCACGTGGCGCCGACACGCATCCAGAACGCTGGCGCATGCTCATATTGCTTGCCAGCGCCGAGCTGCTCGGCATGTCGCTCTGGTTCGCCGCCAGCGCTGTGTCGGCGCAGTACCGAATACTGTGGGGCCTGACCGCATCGCAGGCTGGCTGGCTTACAACAGTTGTGCAGCTCGGATTCGTGATTGGTACGGCGGTACTCGCAACGTTGAACGCTGTTGATATTGTCCCATCGAGACAATTGTTCGCGGCGGGCGCTATAACCGGTGCGATCGCGAACGCTGCTCTTGTAGTAGCGCCCGGGTTCCGCACCGCACTTCTCTGCAGAATGATCACCGGTGTCGCGCTGGCGGCCGTGTATCCACCAGCGATGAAGATGATCTCCACCTGGTTTCGTGCGCGGCGGGGTCTAGCAGTTGGTGGAATTGTGGGAGCGCTCACCGTGGGAAAAGCAACTCCGTATCTGGTGCACGCAATTCCCGGTGCTGGTATCCGGCCAGTCGTTCTAACTGCATCGGCGGCCGCATTGACCGCGGCGATCCTCATTCTCATTGGTTATCGCGACGGTCCCTATCCATTCCCACCGCGCCCATTCTCGTGGGGACTCGTTGCAAGCATTGCACGTGAGCCAAAATTCCGCCTTGCAACGGGCGGATATCTGGGCCACATGTGGGAACTCTACGCAGCCTGGACATGGTTGCCAGTTTTCATCTCGGCGAGCATCACGGCGCAGCGCGGCCAGTCGTCTGCAGCGACTTCCATCGCATCGATCGTAGCATTTGCTGCACTCGCTATCGGAGGAGCTGGTTGCATCTGGGGCGGCCTTCTGGCCGACCGCCGCGGCCGGGAATGGCTTGTCACTGTCGCAATGACCGTGAGCGGTGCATGTGCGTTGCTGATCGGACTCACATTCGAGATGACGCTCTGGGTCGTTGTCCCGATCGCGCTTGTCTGGGGATTCTTCGTCATCGCGGACAGCGCGCAATTCTCCGTGCTCGTTACCGAGAGTGTACCCCCGCACGCAGTAGGAACGGCGCTAACAGTGCAGACGTCGCTCGGCTTTCTGCTGACGATGGTGACGATTCAGACCGTACCGCAACTATCACAATTGATCACGTGGCGTTGGGCATTTGCGATCCTCGCGTTCGGACCGATATTCGGGATCTGGAGCATACGCAAGCTCGCTACGATCATGCCCGATTGATTTTGTTGAGTGAATCCTAGGGCGTCTGCCCTGATACCATAGTAGGCGTAGTGACTCCCAGATCATTGCCGACTCCGATCCCGAGCGCGCCATGGTAATCGCCACCCCAGCAGTACGCTATTCCATTTGACAAGCCGCACAGCTCGCCAGTTGTGAACGAAATTGAGGAGAACTGTCGGCCGGCCTGAATTTTGGTTGGAGTTGGCGTGCAGTCCGAGTACGTTGAACAGGCCAGGTTCGGCACACCGAGCACCGATGCAACGTAACCCCAGCAATAGATATCGCCGCCACCAGTCAATCCACAAAAACCCCTATCATGCCCGCTTAGTTGCACGAAAGCTGGCGCGCCGGGAATTGCTGCAGGGACAGTATCTGCGACTTCACTGCCATTCCCAAGCTGTGCGTAGTCATTGCTTCCCCAACAATACGCTACACCGCCTCCATCCAGTCCGCATGTTGCACCAGATGCACTGGCGAGCGTTGTAAACCGTAAAGATGTGTTGACCGGTACCGGTGACGGTGAGCAAGTCGTTGCGATCGTCGTAGTTCCACTGGACCCATACGTCGTCGAGTTGCACGCCTTACTGCCAGCGGCAACGCCAAGGCGACCCTCAAGGTCCATTCCCCAGCAATATGCTTTGCCAGCAGGATCAAGTGCGCACGTATTCAGCGTGTTGAGCGCATAACTGTGGAAGGTGATGTTGCTATCGACCAACGCTGGTTTCACCGCATCCGTCTGATACAAATTCGCCTGGCCTAGCTGTCCAACTCCGCCGCCGCCCCAGCAATACGATTGCCCCGTTGTTGTGGTGCCGCAGCTTGCGCCATATCCGCGTTGAACTTCGACAAACGAAAGACCGCCGGTGACGGTCCCCATCGGTTCGACTTGCAGCGACTCTTTCCCATTTCCATTTGATCCGAACACGTTACCTCCCCAGCATACCGCCGACCCGTCAGTGCGCAACGCACAACCACCGATGTTCGCCAGCGATATGGACTTGACGTCCAGATCGGCGGAAATCGGTTGCGGTGTTGTCGCATTCTGTCCAGCCGGAATGCCGAGTGGCACGAGTTGCCCTGCACCGTTGTCACCCCAACAGTAGGCATACCCCTCGACCGACAATCCGCAGGTTGTGTTTGCGTCCATAGTAAAGCTGGCAAACCGAATACCACGTGACGTGAACGTACTCGTCACAGCTGGAACGGAGTCAACTGCCGCCGAAAGGACAACTGGTCCCACAGTCACAGGCAGTCGCACACGTGTGCTCGCAGTTCCATCTGCCGATGATGCAACCGTCCCTGACGTAACTCCACCGGTGTCAACACCGAATCGAACACTTACGCCAGTTATTGGATTGCCGTATTGATCGGTGACAGCCACTTCAACCGGAGTTACCAGCGTAGCACCATACGGGCCGCTCTGCGCATCTCCGGATACAATTTTCAGGAGTGCCGGACGACCGGCTACCGCCGTAGCAGTTATCACTGCGTTCACCTCCGTACCATTGACTGTCGCCGACGCCGTCAGACGTTGAACTCGTGCAGTGGTTCCTAACGTCCAGCTACCGGCGCTTGCTACGCCCGAGTTGTCCGTCGTGGCACTCGGCGCAGATACGGTGCCTGAGCCACTATCGGGTGTGAACGTTACCGTTATACCGACGGGGTGCGCGCCGGTGTTGTCCGTCAGCTGTACCGATGGATTAACAGATGCCGCTGTCGCAACAATGACAGATTGGTTTGCACCTGCCTCAATTTTGAGAGCTGGCGGTACAGTTGGCGCAACGGAATCACTTCCGCTGCATCCAACGACCAGAATGACCGCTAGAACAGCATTCGTACTTGACAGAGGATCGAAAGAGAGTCGCATGACAGACAATACTGCGACTCGGCAAAAGCATCGTCAATATGATGGAATGTTGCAACGCACTCACCAGGTAACGTCTACTCAGTCACGTTCGTCGAGTCATACACCGCGCCGACCACATATTCGCGATGACGTCAACGCCACAACACTCTTAGCGCATCATTAGTGCGGTTATGCTCGATCGCGAGCGCTGATGGTGAAATGCGACCAGCTATGCGGATACGCTCCATCGAAAACCGAATAAACACCGGCAATGGCGCGACCCAGCCAGGGCTGTACTGCGTGAGAGGCTCCAGCAGATGGACACGCCGTAAATCCGATCAATCTGGCATCGCACCCGCGACAGGCGCGACAAATGCAATCCTGTTCAGTGACAGCCAGCGTTTGTGGAGAATCTGCCGAGCAGAATTATCTAACCGCACCGGCGTTGCCGTGGTCAGCCTTACGCGCCAGATCACCGCACCAACCGGGTTTGTCTTAGCCGAAGAGGGCCGACAGGCGACCCTTTTTCGAGTTCGCACCACCTACGGAGGGATCCATGTACGTTGAGATAGCGCGGTATACAGGCCTTGTAACACTGGCCACTTGCGTAGTGCTGGGCGGATGCAAGCCAAAGGATCAGTCCGCCACAGATACGGCGGCTATGAGTTCGACTTCAACGATGAGCGACACCTCAGCCACGGGCGCTGCGGCGGCTGCGAGCACGGCTGTGATGACGGATGCGAACATCGCCGCACTGGTTGACGAAGCCAACGCCGGTGACAGCGCTCTTGCTGCGGCCGCACTTCCCCATCTTACCAGCACTGGCGCCAAGGATTTCGCCAAGTTGATGATGGGCGAACACCACGCGCTCCGTGTCGAGGGAATGAAGGTCACGAAGGACCAGAACATCACGCCGGCGTTACCCGCGGTGGACCCGTTCAAGCCAGCAGTCGAAGCCGAGCAGTCGGCGCTCGCTTCAATGTCGAAGGGATCAGCTTATGATTCGACATATATCGCGAACGAAGTCGGCATCCATCAGGCAGTCATCGACTGGGTTGGCAAGAACACACCTCAGAACGTTGCCTATCAGAACTACCTGAAGACTGCCGGACCGGTGCTCCAGAAGCATCTGGACCACGCACTCGCGCTTCAGAAAGGAATGACCAGCGCAAAGCCGTGAACTGAATCACGGATTGGCGCATGATCGCAGTTGTACGGAGAGAATCAGGTGTTAGCTACAAAGCGAGTTTACGAGCCGTCCGCAGATGCGGACGGCTATCGCGTACTCATCGACCGCCTCTGGCCGCGCGGCATATCAAAGGCCAGAGCAGATCTCGACGCCTGGGAAAAGGACGTCGCCCCGTCGGATGAGTTGCGCAAGTGGTACGAGCACGATCCGGCGAAGTGGCCGGAATTTCAGCGGCGCTACAAACAGGAACTCAAGGCGCCGGCAGCAAAGCTTGTACTCAGCGACCTCACGCGTCGTGCGAGAAAAGGTCGTGTGAGCCTCATATACTCATCGCACGCTGCCGATATCAGCGATGTCGTGGTGCTGGAGAAGTTGATCGCTCGGAGACTGAAAAGAGCGAAGAGCACGAAAAAGACGACAGGCACTACTGCAAGTCCGCGTGGCGCAAAACGCGCCGTTTCTGCGTAGTCGCGTTCGTAAAAATCGTCGATGCGCAATTGACTGATCGATCGCGGCGCGGAATGCATAACCGCGCTTCGCTTCGCTGATTCTGTCATGAGACACGTGTTTGATGTACCCGTTGTCATGCCGTATCGGCTCGACCTCACGGTGAGTGTGCTCCGCCGGCTGTCCACAAACGTTGTTGATGTCCTGACGCCCGAAGGACAGTACATACGCGCACTCTCGGCGACACCAGCACCAGTTATTCTGCGCGCAACGCAGATCCGGCACGAAGCATCGCTTTCTATCACAGTCGAAACGACGGCGGATGAGAGCATCGACATTCGCAACCTCGCGTGCGAAATGCTCGGATGCAACGTCGACCTCAGTGAGTTTCACGCTGCGGCAAGCCAGATACCGTGGCTCGCACCGCTGGTCAAGCGCATGAATGGAGTGAAACCACCACGATACCCATCTCTCTGGGAGGCGTGCGCCAACGCCATCGTTTTCCAGCAGGTGAGCCTTCGCGCGGCCAGCTCGATCATGCACCGACTTATCGTGATGTTCGGGAAACCGGTGGAATGTGATGGCGCACATCTATACACCTTCCCGACGATGGAAAGTTTCCGGAATGCTGATGACGCGCTGCTTCGGACCGCAGGCCTGAGCAGCAACAAGGCTGGTGCTCTACGTGGCGTTGCGGATGCCATCTTGTCAGGCGCGCTCGATGCAGCAACGTTGAAGCAGGCTGCAAGTCCGGACGCTGCAATGATGCTGCGCCGTATCAAGGGAATCGGCCCGTGGACCGCCGCTGTTATTCTGCTGCGTGGATTGGGAAGGCTGGACGTATTCCCGGCCAACGATACAAGCATCGCCAGCAACCTCGCACTCGTCGCCGGCTCCGCACCCGTTGATGCGAAATCGATACTGGAAATGCTCGGCGATCAGCGGGGAATGCTGTATTTCTATTTGCTGCTTGCACGACTGGAAGCGCGGGACGAGATCGGACGGCCGTCGTTCGAGCGTTGATCACTGCTGCATTCTCGCCAGGTCAACGCGTGACGATCGGTACCAATATCTGAGTCGTGCCCCAGCGTAGGACCAGAGAAGCGTGCGTCGCGTCAGCATAAGGGAAATCAAATGCGAGTGTCTCCACGTACGGACCTGTTGTGGGACGCACGCGAATTCGTAGAGCATCCTTGCCGCTGGGGTAGGGAATATGGTACACGTTGGACGCGTTGCTCAGGATCACCGTCCACTCCGTCGAGTCCGGAATCGCCCACACACTGTACTTCCCTGATGCCAGTGGCTGACCGCCGAAGAGAATGGGTCGACTGGTCTTGAACGTCGTCGCTTCGTCAGCACCGGGATCCCACACCTGGCCATAAGGGACGATTCCGCCGAAAAGCTTACGACCGCGAGCGGAAGGACGGTTATATCGAACGTCCAGCCGCGTACCACCTAACATCTGCATGACACTGGCCGGCTGACTCACGCGCGGCGGACGACTTGTATGCCACCAGTATGCTGTTCCGCAAGCTGCGATGATAACCGCTGCGGCAACCGTACCAACCCACCGTTTCATGAGCCGCGCGACCCGGTGGCGACGGACTTCGAAGCGCTATGCGCTCGTGCGCTGCCGAACGATAGGTGTGCGCGCCCGTGCAGCAATTCTTCAGAACTGTGACGACCCAACGCGTCCTCATTGATGAGGTGGGTTCATCTCATATCTGCAGCGACGATCGATGCTGCCAGATGAACAGAGGATTCTTCAATATACCCGGAATCAAACCGCAAGCCCGCGTCGCCGGGACTGCACGAAAGACGCCGATCGCGATATGCATTGGCGAGGAGGATCCATACTTCTCAATTGCCCAGGCCCGTCAAACTCGAGACTCGTTGCTCAGCAACGGATTCCCCGTCCACTATGTCGAGCTGCCCAACCAGGACCACAACTACGCAGCCGCCAGCGGTAACGTAAACTCGGATGCTTGGGCGTACATGAGCCAATTCTCGCTACCTTAAGCTTCCCCTGTGGCGAAATCTGCGCAAATCGGGGTCTGTGCAAATCGGGGTCAGCTCCTGCACCATGCAAACTCGCACGAATATGCCTCCGCCGACGCGAATATGCTGGCGGCTAATCGTCACGTACCACATATCTTCCGCCGCCATGGCAATGCCGCTCCCGGTAAGTTGCGAGAGGAATCATATACCGAATGAGACCCGAAAGCGAGGATGGCGAACCGGTTTGCCGGAGTATGCCATTTTCACCCGCTATTGCCGGAAGCGCCGCCCACACTCACCTTGAGTGCGATGCCTCCGGTCAACATTCCACTGCTTCAGGAACACGAGCGAGTACAGAGCGATTTTCTCGTTCTCGAGCGCGCTGACAAGAAAACCGCGGCTGGCGATCCCTTCGCCATCCTCACACTCGGCAACTCGTCCGGCCGGATCGACACGTCGCCGATCTGGTCCGACAAACTCGCATGGGCCGACGGCGCAATACGCGGCAAAGTCGTTCAGGCGATCGGCGACGTCGCGATGTACGGCCGAAACGGATCCGCCAAGCGCCAGCTCGCGCTCAGCGCGCCGCTTCGCGTGATTCCCGAAAACCTGGTCGACGTGCAGTCATTTCTGGAATCGGTCGGCGATTGCACGCAGTTGTGGGACTGGATGGACAAGCAGCGCGCCGCAATGCAGTCGCAAACACTCAGGAACGTCGTCGATCACGCGAAAGTAGGCGGCCTGCTGCTGCACACTTTCGAAGTCGCGTCAATCGCGCGCGCCACTGCACGCACCACGCGTGCAAACCAGGATCTCGTTCTCGCGGGCGCGCTGCTGCATGACATCGGAAAGTTGGAAGCCTACGAAGTTTCCGCTACCGGCTTTTCCATCACAACCCCCGGCCTTCTGCTCGGCCACGTCGTACTCGGTGCCCTTATGCTCGAGCGCGCGCTGGCGAAACTCGACGCACCGATCTGCAGTGACGCGCAGACTCTCGAGCTCCAACACATGATCCTCTCGCACCACGGCAGCCTCGAATTTGGCAGTCCCGTGCAACCAATGACAGTGGAAGCTGAGATAGTACACTGGTCCGACGAAGCATCCGCCAAGGCATCCGACATGGGCGACTCCATTGAGGACGCAAACAACTTTCTGTCCGGCCGCGAGACCAGCGACGGGAAACCATGGCGCGTGCGGCGGCATGTGTATCGCCGCGGACATAATTGGGACTGATACCGAAAAGTTATTCCCACACAGGCGGGAGCCCATTTAAAGTCCCATTGACTGCAGCGCCGTGCCCGGGACCGTCAGCCAACAGACTTTCACTTTCAGCGGCAATGTCGCGACGTATCCATACCTTGTCTTGACGCCGACAGCGTGGACTGCGTCATGACCAATCACTACCACCTCCTGCTCTCGCGGGAGGAGACACCACCGGGCCGGCTCATTCGCGGAATGCAACGCCTCAAGGCGGGGTTTAGCGCTTCGCGTAACGGAAGCAGAAGGCTCGCGCGTACGAAGCTTCAACGCAGCGCCAGCAGTTCAGGCATTCGAGGACCACGCGGCCTCCACTGCGCGGAATGCCTCTTCGCAGTTCTCACCCCGCCTCGTCTCGCCTCGCCCTCGCCTCGCGTCGTGCGTGCGTGGGTGCGTGCGTGATCGGATAACTCTCTGAGATCGTCCGATGCGGTACCCGCTTACAGAATCCGATTGCCTAGCATGAGAGAATACAGAAGTATATATATAGCATGGCACGACCGTGCTGCGACCGTCGCCTAACCCGCCGTTGCAACAGACGAACGCACCGAACATCATCTAATGATTCTGATACTCGTCAGGTGCGTTCGCAGTTCAACGCCAGGAAGTTAGGGTGCAACAAGCCTTGCGAGCCGTTCCGCGATTTGGCTGCGCGGCAATTCCCATCACTGGTTTCTCGATGCACGCCTCGCTGCCCATTCGCCGACGACTGATGCTGCTGGCGGTAATGTCCATCGCCGGTGCAATCCTATTTCTCCCCTTGCTCGCCGCGGGAAGTCATCAGCCGATGACTTCCGTCGCGGGATTCGCCGTGGTTATCTCGACTGTCGCGATACTCACCGCGTGGCCTGGCCTGCGTTCTGCCGACCTCACGGGATTGCCGATGCCGCTACTCCGTCGGCTCGATGGGGTCCGCTCACCCGCGTCACGGCGCTCGCTCGCGATCGGCACCATATCGGGCACGGCACTCGGTGTCTGCGGCGCTCTCGCCCTTCGCGCTGTTCACGCCCCGCCATTTCCGGGCGGCGTACTAGTGCGCATCCTTTCGGTCGTTTTTGTCGCGGCGACGCTCGAGATCATTCTGCATCTCGGCGTCATGAGCATCGTCACCCGGCTGGCGCACGGGCGCCGCTGGCTTGGAGTGCTCGCAGCCACCTTCGCCTTCGTTCTGCTGCAGTCCACAGGCGGAGCGCTCGACCATCCACGACCGGTGATCCTCGCTGCCACTGTCGTCAACACCGCGACGGGCATCGTGGTCGGATGGCTGTATGCGACGGACGGATTGGAATACGCTGCACTCTGCCGCGCACTCGCCTATCTAATACCCGTGCTCGCTAGCTGAGACAAACGGCCACCCGCTCGCCGCGCATGCACCCGAACGAACGTCGCACGCGTCAGGCGTCACACCGATCATCCATGAACACGATGCTTCCCGTTCTCATTCTCCCGGGCCTTGGCAATCCTGGTCCGGAACACTGGCAAAGCCACTGGGAGCGCGCAGATCCGTTGTTCGAACGTGTGATGCAAGACAATTGGGAGACGCCCCGTTGCGCTGATTGGGTCGCGCGCCTTAACGGCGTAATCGGGCAGCGCGCCGCGCCCGTTGTATTGGTCGCACATAGTTCTGCCTGTGCGTTGGTCGCTCACCGGGCTACCGTCGCATCGCCCACGCATGTAAGCCATGTTCGGTTAGGTATGCCGCTTTCGGCGACGGGCCGAATATGCACCTATGTCGAAGGTGCCATACGGAGCTGAGAAATGATCAGAGCGACTTCAGATATTCCACGAGATCGACGCGCTGCGCGTCAGTCAACCTGAGGTTGATTTTTTTCGAGTCGTTGTAACGGTTCACCACGCACGCCAGATCCTGTCTCACCCGGTCTCTTGCGCTGGCCAAGCTTCCGATGTCAGATCCATCCATGCACCTTTTGGTAGTGGGATTGAACGCGCCTGAGCCGTCATGGAAATAAGGTGGGTGCATCCAGATTCCCTTGAGCGGTGTGACGCGCCATTTCTTCGTCGCCGAGAACTTGATGTAATTCTTGTCGAGCGCCACGCTGGCGCTGGCCGGGTGCAGGCCAACGGTGTTCACATCGGTGAATGACGACCCACTGTGACAGCTCGAACAATTTGCTTGACCTTCGAAAATGGCCTTGCCGCGGGCAACCGCCTGGGTGTTGAGGTCAGACGCAACGCCCCATTTTGTTCCGTCTACACGAAGAGTTGGCGCCGCGATGGACCATTGGTAGGCCTCCAGCTGCGGCAAGATGGCCGTGATGAGATCGTCTTGCACGCGGTGATCCACGTTGAGCGGCTTGCCGTTGATAACGAGCCGATTGTCAACGAACGTGCCGTGACCGTGCATTTGCACGACTCCGACATAGCGGTTCCAGTAAGCTGTCGGTCCTGCCGGTTCGTGGGCGGTATCGCCATCGCCCGTGAAGATGGCCTTGCTCAAGCCTACCAAACCGAAAGCTGGCGGTATGACCACCGGAATTCCGCCGGCCGCCTTGTAAGCCATGATATTTGCGTCGATATCGGGTCCAACCGCAGGATTGCTGCCCGGGTCGGTGTGCACATTGATGCGCGGATCGTAAAAGCCGGGTCCGTACAACTTTGCCCATGAAGCATATTCGGCTTTCTGTCCTCGTGTGAGTGCCGGAGACAGCGAAATAATGGTCCCAGGTTGCAAATCGCGATTGGGCCAACCGTCCAGACGGTTACCAACAATCCCCGCGAGGCTGATCGTCCTGCCTCCCGCACCGGGTGCCGAAACGTTCAGGTCCCTGGAAACGGTGGAATGACATAGCGCGCACGTGATACCGACGCGATCAAGGTGCAGCTTGCCGTCAGTTCCCTTGCTGACTTGTCCCTTCACGCCGACCACGGCATTCAGACTCAACAACGCAAGCGTCGTTTGCGGATCATCAAGCCGTATGGTGCCGTCTTCGACACCTTTGACAACCTCCGCCGGGAGCGCGGCAGCGTCGATTTTCAGCCCGACCGATGCAGCGGTGAGCGGATCCACTGCCGACTCGATCACTGTGTTCATCTTCAACGCGTCGGTCCAGAACGTCTCGTCGCCAAATGTGTCGAAGCGGAAAGTCTGTTGGCCCGCGGCCACCAGCTGCGGATCGAGCGGCGGTTGCGGCACTTCGCTGGCCACGGCTGGTCCTGCGTAGTGGGAACCACC